>Ga0180438_10000633_pt1 | contig 66152 bp, 43 predicted proteins | sample SS_ome_12_FD_132455 | JGI IMG/M metagenome (GOLD analysis project Ga0180438, IMG submission 132455) | Hypersaline lake sediment archaeal communities from the Salton Sea, California, USA - SS_3_D_2 metaG | ecosystem: Environmental > Aquatic > Non-marine Saline and Alkaline > Hypersaline >...
CTCCTGCGGCGATTTGGGATTACAATCAGACTCGTGCCGGCAATCGGCTTGCCGGCACGCCGAGCCGATCGGCCCGGCACGAAAGGCAGACTGAGCGGTAGATTGGTCCCTGCCGCCCGCCTTATAGTGTGGCGACGCGACCGTCGCCTTTCTCGACACCTTGAGGAGCCACCCATGAACTTCTGCGCCAGGACGCTATTTGCGTCCGCTTTGAGTTGCTTCGTCGTTTCCTGCCTGCATCTGGCGGCGGACGCCGCCCGGCCGAACTTCTTGTTCATCGTGGCCGATGATCAGTCGCCGGAGGACCTCCAGGTCTACAACCCGCAATCGACGCTCGAAACACCCACGCTCGACTGCCTGGCGAAGGAAGGGCTGGTGTTCGACGGGGCCCACCACATGGGTTCCTGGTCCGGGGCGGTGTGCACGCCCTCGCGGCACATGATTATGACGGGCCGGACCGTGTGGCATATTCCGGGCGGACGACAGAAGCGGGGACGCAAGCAGAACGCCGCGGACTCCGAGTTGGTTCCGCCCAACCTGCCCGATCACACGCTTCCGGCGGTCTTCAACGCCGCCGGGTACGACACCTTCCGCACCTGCAAAAACGGCAACAGTTACGAGGAGGCCAACAAACGTTTCACCGTGCGCCGCGACGCCACCAAGCGCGGCCCCACCGACGAGACCGGCAGCGCCTGGCACGCCGAGCAAGTCCTCGCGTACCTCGACGCCCGCGAAACCAGCGGCGACACCGATCCGTTTCTGATCTACTTCGGGTTCTCGCATCCCCACGACCCTCGGGACGGCAAACCCGAACTGCTCGAGAAATATGGGGCCGTCAACCACACCGACAAGACCGCCCCGCCGCCGGCCAATCCGAAGGCGCCGCCGCTGCCGGTCAACTATCTTCCCGCCCACCCGTTTCCGCACGGGCATCCCGGGCTGCGGGATGAAGTGGCGGTCAGCGGCGTCTGGGAGCGGCGGGATGAGCGGACGATCCGCAACGAGATCGGCCGCCAATACGCATGCAGTGAAAACATCGACATCCAAATCGACCGCGTGCTCAAGAAGCTCGCGGCGATGGGCGAGATCGACAACACGTACATCATCTACACCGCCGACCACGGCATGGCGATCGGCCGGCACGGTTTGCAGGGCAAGCAGAACCTGTACGAACACACCTTCCGCGTGCCGTTTATCGTGAAGGGCCCGGGGATCGGGGCGGGCCGCGCCGTCGGAAACATCTACCTGCTCGACGTCTTGCCGACGCTGTGCGACCTGGCAGGCATCGACGCGCCGACGACGGTCGAGGGCGTCAGCTTCCGCCCGGTGCTCGAAGGCAAAGCGGAGACCGTTCGAGAAACGCTCTACGGCGTCTATTGCGGCGGAACCAAGCCCGGCATGAGATGCCTGAAAAACGGTGACTGGAAACTGATCAAGTATGACGTGCTCGACGGCAAGGTCCGGCAGACGCAAATGTTCAATCTGAAAGAGAACCCGCACGAGCTACTGAAGGAACATCATGCGGCGGACGTGATCAGACTGACCGGTAATGAACCCAAGCCCGACCAGGTCAACCTGGCCGACGACCCGCAGTACGCCCAGAAGCGGGCCGAACTCGAGGCGCTGCTGCTGGCCGAAATGCGGCGGTGGGACGACCCCTACCGCCTTTGGGACCAGCCGCAGAAATCCCGATGACATCTCGCGCCGCAGCCACTTCCAAGCTGCAAAGCGCGCGGCGCCTCGACGATCCGCGTATTCCAACGGTCCTTGCAAGGAGAACTCCCGCCGTGTCGTTTGCATCGCTGCACCACTCTCTTCGGCAGGTCTTGTCTCGGGAGGGCCGATGGCCGGGCGCCGGATTATCGCTGGCCGTGGCGTTTTCTGTCGTGGTCGCCACATGTGGCGTTGACGTCGCGGCCGCGGCCGAATCGCCGGACCCGCTAACCGGTCTGGCCGAGCCGCCGCACTGGCCCATCGGGTTCATCCCTCCCGGCGTCGAGGTGAAGCCCGACAAGAAGACCGGCCAGCGCAGGGCGGCCGTGCTGGCGTGGATCCCACCGAAGGCCAGGCGGATTCGCTCGCTGCTGATCATTCCGGCCAACACCGATTCGAAACACATCGGCGAGCACGAGCCGATTCGCAAGGTCGCGATGAAACACGAAATGGCTATCGTCTATCTGCGAAATGGAAATTGGCCGGAGGTCCAGGAGATTCTCGACACGCTGGCCCAGCGGAGCGGCATCGAGGAATTTCGGCGCGCCCCGTGGATCGTGCAAGGCAAATCGTCGCGGGGCATGTTCCCCGTCCAGATGGCCTGGCTGCATCCCGAGCGGACCATTGCGGGCATCACCTACCACGGCGAAACGCCCCCCTTGCCGCCGGCCGAAAACGCCGAGAAGACGAGCCGTGAATCGATCCTGTGGCTCAACACCAACGGCGAGTCGGAATGGGGCGGCACGTGGTTCGTCCACGTCCGGCCGTCGCTCCTGAACTATCGGGCCCAAACCGCGTGGCTGCCGCACCTGGTGGTCGTCAAGGGCGTGGGCCACGGTGACTACCCGGACGCCAACGGCAGCGACGGCTGGGGCAAGAAATTCCCCGACCGTATCACCTGCATCAACGTGTGGGATTACTACGCGGTGTACATCGACAAGGCCCTCACGCTTCGCGTGCCGCGGGACACGTATCCCACCGACGGACCCGTGAAACTGCTGGATGTGGATGCGAGCAAGGGATACCTGATCGATCCGTTCGCCGTCGAGGACCTGTGGCGGAAGGCGCGTTATCCGCTCAAGACCAATGACAAGGGTGAGTACCTTGTCGCGGAGGAGGCCGAGAGCCCGGTCAGCGGCTTTTCGGCAATCGCGGCCGCCAACGACTTCAAACCGCGAGAAGACGCCCCTGTACAGAAGTTGCAACTTGACCGCAGCCCGTCAAAGTGGCTCGTTACCGACTCGGTCCAGTTTGCCATGAAGCGCGATCCCCGCGGGAACCTGGGCGGCTGGGAGAAGCTCCGTCCCCAGGAGGGCGACACCGTGGACATCGACGGAACCAAAACCGCCTTCCACCCGCTGCCGGACAACAAGGTCGCGAAAAACGGCGGCATTTCGCTGCAAGGCATGAAGAAGTGGGGCGGCGCCATGACGCTGCTGGCGTACACCGTGGTCGATATCCCGAAACGGACGCACATCAAGCTGATCGCGCCGTATTCGGTCGCGGGGCGACTGCGGATCGTCCTGGGTGGCCAGCCGATTGACCATAAGGAGGTGGTTGAAGTCGAAAAGGGGGTGTATCCCATGTTGGCCGTGCTGCGGCTCGACGGGCCGAACTGGGGCGCCATCGACCCGCACTTCGTCGCCGTCAGCGACCAGGAGCTGGCCCTCGCGAAAGCGACGCAGCAGGAAAAAGAACGCCGCGCGGCCGAAGAGGCCCGGCTGGCGGCCGAAGGCGGCCGCGACCTCCCGCCGCCCGTCCGACCCGCCGCCGACGTGCCGGAAGGCGAGCGGAAGAACTACTTCTGGATCGCCGATCGCGAGCAGGCCGAGGCGTGGTTCCAGCTCCACGCGATCCACGGACAGCAATGGGAGGCGCCGTAGCGCGGCTTCGGCCGCAACAACGCACCGGCCATCGCAGCGATCCCGAACAATACGGCCGCTTCTAAGGAGGTCATCGCCTGGTTTCTCTCGCGTGGTGTTCAGTCATACAGCAGTAGTTGTCGAGCAGACCGCTGGTTCGGATCAGGAGCAGACTGGAACCGCAATTCCGAATCCTTGGCATAGGTTGGGATCTTCTCAATCGCAATCCATCGTCGCCCCAATTGCTCGGCAACCGCCCCAGTCGTGTTGGACCCGGCAAACGGGTCAAGCACCATGTCGCCGGGGTCGGTCAGAAACTCGATGAAGAATCGGGGTAGCTCAGCCGGGAATCGGGCGGGGTGAATCTTCTTTCCCTGCTTCTTCGATTGCTTGATATATGCGCTGTTGCTCTCATTGTTTCCGCACGTAATCACGTTGCCAGGGATTGCCCCGCCACGGTCCGCAGAGAACGTTGGCTTGATGTTGTGACCGGACGGGCGGACGGTCTTCTTGACACCTCGCTTAATCAGCCGTTTCATATCGTGGCTGTAGGCTTGCAGGACTTTCGAGTTGTCGGCCTTGGGGAACTCCGAAGCCGAAAGCCAATAAATGTACTCGACAGAATCCTTGACGCGGATTCGCCGGACGTTCACCCATTCGGCCGGAGCAGGCATCTTCGCCGGGTTGTGCCAGAAGAATTCCTGGCAGAGATAGTAGCCTAAATCGTCAGTAAGGCCCAGCAAAAGCCGGAAGTGATAGAGCGACCGGACGGGTGCGCCGGGCGTCCAACTTCCCCCGACGTTCAGAACGAAGCTGCCATCAGGTTTCAGAACTCGCTTGACTTGCTCGGCAAACGGCATAAACCATTTGACATACTCCCTCTGGTCCGCGTTCCCGTATTCCTTCTTGAAATGCAGCGCGTAAGGCGGAGAGGTGACAACGAGGTCGATCGTTTTCGCTCGCATTCCCCGCATGAATTCCAGACTGTCGGCGCAATAGGCTTTCCCTAATTTCGTCTGGTAGAGTGGGGGGCTTGCCATTTTCTGAGTAACTTTCCAAGATCATCATACCAAGGTGCAACCGATTCACCCGGCAAGGGTACCCGCTGGAAGACGGCCAGCTTACCCTTGTGCTCGGCATGTCGGGCAAGATCGACCGCACGGGCAAACATGAAATCCGCCCAGTTGCCGGTTTTCTTCCCCAGACAGACCGCCAGTATATCAAACTGGTCAACGCCGTAGAATCGGCTGGTTGGATCCCCTTTGGAGGCGCGGGTTTTCTGGGTCTCCGCCTTATAGGCGACGGCCTTTCCGCCTTCCCGGTATGCTTCGGTACCCTTGCGGTTTCCCCGGACGTTCTTGCACTCGGCAAGCAACCGTCGATCCGAGCCGGGCAGCCAAATCCCAAAGTCCGGGTGTCCGTCGATGTCGTACACCTCGTACCTCTCGATGACGGCGCCGACCAGCGCCTGGACTTTCTTCTCCATGTGGACTTCGGCAACCGCGCCTTCCAGCGTGACCCGCGCCCGAAATCGCGATTTCAGGGCGTTCAGTAGCTCAAAGGCGGTCAGTCCAAACTCGCGTTCAAGTTGGTGCTCCATCACCATGTTCTCCCGGTATTCCCTCACCGGGGCGGACTCTATCAGGGGCGCGTCAAAATGGGCAAGGCTGATTTCGTGCCCCTGTCGTCTCGCGCGGCCGGCCAAAGAAACCGCGGGACACGCCACAGGGCGCCACAAGAAAAAAAAAGCCCCAGCGGGTGGATCGCATCCGCCGGGGATTTCGTAAATCGAAAACCCCGTCCACATTCGTTGTGGCAACGGGGCTGTCCGGCCCCGGGGTGAAACAAAGAAGAAGATACCTCGAGCGAGTTTGCATCGAGGCGCCGGGAGCGCGGGGCGTGGAAAACTGTGCGCCGCTTCCCACGCCCACCGCCCTGAAGGGCTCAGGGCGTGCCACACTAAAGGGCTCAGGGCGGCGCCACACTAAAGGGCTCAGGGCGTGCCACCCGTGGACTTCTCTATGACACGCCCGAACACCAGCGGCCGGATAAAAATCCGTTTGAAATCGAATGGCGAGCCGTGCTTTTGGAGCGCGATGCCACCCTTGGCCGGCAGTCCTTGCATCTGAAACGCGTCGATCACCTTTTGGCCGTTGAGCCAGACGCTCAGGCGGTCGTCCTGCATCAGGATGCGGAAGCGGTTCCACTCGCCAACCGGTTTGTCGGCGTTGACCAGCGGCTGCGCGTGCCCCTGCGCCCAGAGTTCGCCAGAGCCCTCGTCCCACGTCCAGATGTTGACTTGCCCCTTGGCGCCGCCGCGGACGTACACGCCGGTGTCGCCGTGGCGGTTGGGCATTCGCCAGTCGACCCACTGCTCGAAATCGCCGTAATCTTCGGCGGTAAAAAGCGTGTCCGCGTTGCCATCGTAGCGAAGGATCGGGCCGTCGGGAACCCAGCCGGTTTTCGGCTTCGGGTCGCTCTTCCAGCCGGAAAGATCGGACCCGGCGTCATACAGACACTTCCATCCCTCGCCGGCCGGTTTGGAATCGACAACGCCGAGTTTCACGGCGATCGGCGTGGCGTCGGCCTCGATATCACCCAGCGCATACTGCACGCCCGCGAGCAAATGATTTTGGAACCACGATTGGCGGTAGGTCTTCGCATCATGCCCGAGGGCCGTGTAGAAGACGCGCCCCTTGCCCGCCCGGCGAATCCATGCGACCGGATATCGGGCGCCGTCGATTTCCGCCGTCAACAGCACCCGCGACTTCTCGGCGATGTCGGTCTCGACAAAGTGGTAGATGTCGTCCTCGGTGGCCAGGGCCTTGGCCCGCCACGGCGTGTACAGCGGATGCTCGGGGTCGGTGACGAGCAACTCGGTCGTCGCGCCGGCGTGGCGGAGGTGGCCGAAGTGCGTCCCGCCGAGCGTTTCATTCCACCAGGGCCAATGCGGCGCCTCGATGGCGGCCGCGTGAATGCCGACCAGCCCGCCACCCGCCTCTACAAACGCCTGAAGCGCCGCCTGCCGGGCGCCGAAACCCTTATCGCTTTCCGGCGGGTCTAAGTTCCAAAGCTTGTCGAAGAGGTTGGTGTTGGCAATGGCGACCGCGTCGAACTCGGCCAGCCTTTCCTTGGTGAAGACGTCGCCCGACGAGGTCAGCGTCGCCTCGTAAGCCCCGGTCTTCTCGCCGATGGCCTTGAGCGCCAGGGCTGCGTCGGCGGCCGACGCGTGCGGCACATAGTGGTGTCCTTTGTCGATCCCGTCGATGTGCCGCTCGAGGTCCCGCTCGCTTTCGGTAATGACCAGGAGCTTGCGCGGCTTCGCCGGCCTGGCGACGGGGTCATCCGGCGCGACGGCCTGGATCGCGTTGGCCGTCGCGGCGCCGACGATCTCCTCGTAGCTTTTCTCCGCACGGGCGGCGGCGTCAAAGAACAACAACCCGCCCGCCACAAAAGCGGTCATCCGAAGCGGTTTCCAAACCATTCGCCGGAACGCGCTAGCGTCCGGTTTTCGGCCGAAATCGGCGCCAAACCGGGGGCTAGCGCCCCCCGGCTGATGTCTTGGAACTGCCTCTGAGACGGTTCGCTGGTTTCGCATGATTTGCTCCTGGCTTTCTTGGGCATGTGGAAGACCGCTGGCCGGGGCCGCACGAAGCATGACATCAGCCGGCGCCAGTGGAATCCATGTCGATTTCCGCAAACAATGCTTTAACATCGACCGAGAACCCGGGAAGCAAGCGGGAGAGGGCCGTGTCGCCTTCGCGGTAAACGCCGTGCTCGGCGTATTCGGTCACCTGCTCCCCCTCCAACACCAGAACCGTGACCGCGCGATCATCCGGGTCGACGATCCAGTACTCGGGAATCTGCGCTGCCGCGTAGTCGTGACGTTTCGCCACCAGATCCCGGCGCCGGTTGGTTTCTCCCGGACTTAGCACTTCGATCACCAGGTCGGCTCCGTTGGGCGGCTGAGTGAGGTCTTTCAGTCGCCCCGGCTTCACCAACACGATGTCTGGTTCGCGGTATTTTTCTGCGGTCAATCGCACCGGTGACGGGGCAGTGAAGACAAGTCCCAGTTTCCGCGGTTTGGCGAAGTCCTCCAGCAACCGACATAAGAATTGCACGAGCACCTGGTGAAGCGGGGTTGGCATCGGCAAGACCTCGATTCGTCCCTGGTCGAATTCGATCAGGTGATTGGTCCCCATCGACAGGTACTCGGCCTCCGAAAAAGCGCCCTGCGGCGGGAAGAAATACGCGGCCTCCCAAAACGGCTCCCCAGGTTGAGAAAGGGGATTGCCGGTGGGAAGGCAAGGATCGGCGGTTAGAGGAATTTCAGGCGCCTGCATGATCGCGTCCCCGCGGAGGAATTCACTCATTGAAATCCAATATACACCAATGAAGATCCGGCGGACACGAGCCCGCTCGCGTCCGCCGGCGTTGGAACATCTCCGCGTTCGCCCAGGAGATGCGCAGCTTTTCACGAGCATCCGTTGCTCGCCCCGCAGTTGTAGCACAGGTAGCACCTGCCGTTGCGGACCGTGATCGAACCGCAGCAGTCGCAGCTTGGAGCGTCTCCCTGAAAGCGAGCGTATTGCTCGTTGGCCAGGCTCGACGGAGCGACATGGGTCCCCAGGTCCATTCGCACGCCGGCGATCGCCAGCAGGTCCGGGCCGTCGGCCACCGCGGTCGCCGTTTCCGACGCTGCCGTTTTCGACAGCCGGTTGTGGGCGGGGTGAAAGCCGTTGGTCTTGCCGTGGCCGTTGGCCTGGCCATTCGACTGGCCGTTGGCGTAGCCGTTCGTCTTGCCGTGGGCGTCTTTGCCGTCGACATGACCGTTCACTCCCGATCCCTGGGAAGCGGCCTGCCCGCCGGCCTTCGTGGCGACGGGCATCATCTCGCCGGGCTCACCCTCCGAAGCCGCGGTTGAGGCCGACGCGCCGCCACCCTGGTTGTGCGGCAATCCCGCCTGGGCCTCCTTGTAGCCGGGGATGAACTGGATGGCCAACCAGCGAAAGATGTAATCGACCACGCTCTTGGCCAGCCGGATGTCCGGGTTGCTGGTGCGGCCCATCGGATCGAACCGGGTATGCGAGAACTTGTTGACCAGCACCTCGAGCGGCACGCCGTACTGCAGGCTCATCGAGATGGCCGTGCCGAAGCTGTCCATCAGTCCGCCGATGGTGCTGCCCTCCTTGGCCATCGTGATGAACAGCTCGCCCGGCATTCCGTCCTCGTACAGGCCGACCGTGATGTAGCCCTCGTGGCCGCTCACGTCGAACTTGTGCGTGATCGACTGCCGGGTATCGGGCAGGCGGCGGCGGCGGGGCTTGTTGGCCTGTTTCTTCTCCTTCTCCGCCTTCTTCTCCTCGCTTTCGGTGTTCAGCGGCTGGCTGCCTTTGCTGCCGTCGCGGTAGATGGCCAGGGCCTTCAGCCCCAGCCGCCATCCCCAGTGATAGGCCTCGGCGATTTCCTCGGGCGTGGTCTCCGCCGGCATGTTGACCGTCTTGGAGATGGCGCCGGAGAGGAACGGCTGGGCGGCGGCCATCATCTCGCAGTGGCCTTCCCACCGGATCGACCGCACGCCGTCGGCCGGCTTGAACGCGCAGTCGAAGACGGAAAGATGCTCGTCGGCCAGGCCGGGCGCCCCCTCGATCGTGTCGTGCTCGTCGATGTAATCGACGATCGCCCGCGCCTGCTCCTCGGAATAGCCGAGCGTATCGAGGGCCATCGGCACGGTGCGGTTGACGATCTTGAGCATCCCGCCGCCGGCCAATTGCTTGTACTTGACCAGCGCGATGTCGGGCTCGATGCCGGTCGTGTCGCAGTCCATCATGAAGCTGATCGTGCCGGTGGGCGCCAGCACCGTGGCCTGCGCGTTGCGGAAGCCGTGGCGGCGGCCCAGCTCCAGCGTTTCGTTCCACACGCCCCGCGCCGCCTGCTTGAGGTAATCGGGGCAGGCGTCGTCGATCCGCTCGACCGCGTCGCGGTGCATCTGCATCACGCGGTTCATCGGCTCGGCGTTGATGTGGTAGTCCTCGAACGGCCCGACAGCCCGGGCCAGCTCGGCGCTGGTCCGGTTGGCCGCCCCGTGCAGGATGGCGGTCAGGGCCCCGCACAGGCCGTGGCCCGTGTCGGAGTCGTACGCCGCCCCACTGCTCATAATCAGGCTGCCGAGGTTGCTGTACCCCAGGCCCAGCGGGCGGAAACGGTGGCTTTTTTCCGCGATGCGGTCGGTGGGGTAGCTGGCGTGATCGACCAGAATCTCCTGGGCGATGAAGAAGACGCGGCAGGCCGCCACAAACCGCTGCACGTCAAACGCGCCGTCGCTCTTGCGAAACTTCATCAAGTTGATGCTCGCCAGATTGCAGGCCGTGTCGTCGAGGAACATGTACTCGCTGCACGGGTTGCTGGCGTTGATCCGGCCGCTGTTCGGGCAGGTGTGCCAGCGGTTGATCGTGGTGTCGTACTGCACGCCCGGATCGCCGCACTGCCAGGCGCACTCGGCCATCCGCGTAAGCAGCCACCTGGCGTCGTAGATCGGGCCTTCCCTGTTCGGTTCCGTGACCCAGCGGGTCGTCCAGCGGTCGCCCCGCTCGACCGCCTGCATGAAATCGTCCGTCACGCGGACCGAGAGGTTGGCGTTCTGGAAGAGGATCGACGAGTAGGCCTCGCCGTTGAAGTTGGCCTCGTAACCGCCCTTTTCGATCAGGCAGTGGGCCTTCTTCTCTTCCTTCCATTTGCACTCGATGAAATCGAGCACGTCGGGGTGCCAGATCTTGATCGATTGCATCTTGGCGGCCCGACGGGTCTTGCCGCCCGACTTGACCACGGCCGCAATCTGGTCGTACACCCGCATGAACGAAAGCGGCCCCGACGGCTTGCCGCCGCCCGAAAGTTTTTCCTGGTGCGACCGCAGCGTCGAGAGATCCGTCCCCGTGCCGCTGCCGAACTTGAACAGCATGGCCTCGCTGGTGGCCAGCCGCATGATGTCTTCCATGTTGTCGTTGACGCTCTGGATGAAGCACGCGGACGCTTGCGGGAATTCATACGGGTTCTCGGGCTGCTCGACGCGGGCCTGTTCTTGGTTCCAGTGCCAGTTGCAGCGGGCGCCCTTCACGCCGTACTGATGGTAAAGACCCACGTTGAACCACACCGGCGAATTGAACGCCCCGTGCTGGTGCACGCACAACCACGAGAGGTCGCGGTAGAAGCGCTCGCCATCTTCGTCGCTTGCGAAATAGCCGTCCGCCTTGCCCCAATCCGCGATCGTCCGGGTTACGCGATGGATGAGGCCCCGGACGCTGTTCTCCCGCTGGGCGGTTCCCGGCTCGCCGTAAAAATACTTGCTCACGACAATGTTCGTCGCGAGCTGACTCCAGCCGGTGGGAACCTCGCAGTCCTTCTGCTCGAACATCACCCGGCCCGACTCATCCTTGATGGCGGCGGAGCGGGTCTCCCACTCCACCGTGTCGAAGGGATCGACGGCGGCGGGGCAAAAGGTGGCGTCAACGCTCAGCCCGTTGGCGTTACGGACCGATTTGCGGGGCTGCTCCGCAGACATCGACACGAGGGAATCGGAAATAACAGTGGCCATGGTTTGAGCTCCTTCTGCAATGAGCGAACGGCCGTCCGAGTGGCGACTGATATACAGTTGTATATCATATCGACGGCGTTCTCCAACGTTCTTGTCCAAAAAACGCCAGATGAGGTCGGCATGAGATGAGGCGCCACCTTTCTGCGACGGCCATTTCGATGACCGCGCTGCGGCTGGGAAGCGGCCCGCGCAGACGCGAAAACCGATCCAAGTCGTGAAGATGGTCCCATCCCTGCGACCCCATATATTGTAGCTTCGGCGGTCCCTGCCACAAGACTTGGGACAACGGGCTAATCTTACAGATTTGATTCGCCCCGTCAACCGTTTGCGAAAAGAAGTCGTTATTCGTTTCACTGACCGCACTTACGCCAAGGGGCCGTTCAGCGGAACCAAAGCCTGGCGACGCTAGCATTTGGCAGCAACCTGAAAAACCACAAGGGGTTGTGGAATTGTTCGGCGGCGACCACAAGCGAGGTGGGTCTGTGACGGTTATTCGGAAAAAATTTTCCGCTCCGGCGATGCCCTCCTGCGACGCGCGGTTAGAATCAAACGCATGCCCGAAACACCGCAAAAGCCGAGTCGCATCCAGGCCGTGGTCTTCGATCTGGACGGTCTGCTCTTCAACACCGAGGAACTCTACCAGCACACGGGGGCGGAGATGCTTCGCCGCCGCGGGCATACGCTCACCCAGGAACTGCTCGACGACATGATGGGCCGGCCCAGCGCGGTTGCCCTGCAGATCATGATCGATCGCCACGGCCTGGACTGCGAAGTCGAGGATCTTCGCCGGGAAACCGACGAAATCATGGAGACCCTTTTTGATACGCGGCTGGCGCCCATGCCCGGCGCCGCGGCGCTGCTCGACGACTTGGAGCAAGCGGGAATCCCGCGGGCGGTCGCGACCAGCAGCCGGCGGGATTTCGTGGACGCGGTGCTGGGCCGGTTCGGCTTCCACCGCCGCTTCGCCTTCATTCTGTGTGAAGAGGATGTCCGCCACGGCAAACCCCATCCGGAGATCTACGAGTTGGCGGCCAGGAAATTCGGCGCTACGCCGGCCGAGATGATGGTCCTGGAAGACAGCCCCAACGGTTGCCGTTCGGCGGTGGCGGCGGGGGCGTTCGTCGTTGCGGCGCCGGGGCCGCAGCATCGCGGCGAACCCTTTCCGGGAGTGACGCTGATATGCGATTCGCTCAAAGACGTCCGCATTCGGCAGGCGTTGGGCCTGGCGTAGGCCGGGCCGAGTGTTCGCGGACAGGGCGGTGGGATGCGCCTCTTGTTTTTAGCCAATTTTTTATTTTATTGGCGTAGTTATTCCACTTCACCACTTGCAACCACATATCTCGCGAATCCACAAGCAGTTTGCCTTGTTTACGCAACCCATTGCCGTTCAATCGGTTGCATCGACCATCACCCTCACGGGTAAGCGCCAATCGCGAATGCGGGTATCGCGGCGATTCGCGGCGTCGCCATCCTGGGGACGGAAAAAATCCGCCCTTTTCTTTCGCGAAACGGCTTGCAATTCCGGAAACTTGTGCGATAATCAGGATCGAAGCGCCGCTTGGGAAACGCGAAAGGTCGCGGATTTCCCATTTCACCGCTGGCAATTAGCGAGAACGCTACTGATCCAACAGAAACCTGCTGAGTACTATGTCCAGTCACTTTGCTATCGACAGAATTGTCGGTAATTCAGAGTGGACGTCGCGGCTGCGCCGCCGCATCGTCCAGATTGCGAATTACCACTACAGCGTATTGATCACCGGTCCGTCGGGAACCGGGAAAGAGCTGGTGGCCCGGGCCATCCACGAACACGGCCCCCGCCGGGAAAAGCCGTTTGTTCCCGTCAACTGCGCCGCCGTCTCCGGCAGCCTCTTTACCAGCCAGCTCTTCGGCCACACCAAGGGCGCCTTCACCGGGGCCCAGTACGCGGCGCTGGGGTGTTTTCGCGCCGCGGACGGCGGGTCCATCTTCCTCGACGAAATCAGCGAACTCGATCCCGATTGCCAGGCCAAGCTCCTGCGGGTGCTCCAGGACCGGCTGGTCGTTCCGTTGGGCGCCCATGAAGGACACCCGGTTGACGTGCGGGTGATCGCCGCGAGCAATCGCGATCTGGAGGACGACGTCCGGGAAGGCCGCTTCCGCCTCGACCTCTTCTACCGTCTGAATATCCTGCCCGTGCAAACCGTGCGTTTGGCCGAACGCATCGAGGACATCCCGCCGCTGGCCAGGCACTTTTTGGCGAAGACGGCGATCGAAAGCGGACTGCCACTCAAACGGCTTTCCGAAGAGACGACCACCCTGTTGCAGTCGTACCGGTGGCCCGGCAATGTCCGCGAACTGCAAAACCATCTCGAGCGGGCGGTGGTCTTCGCCGAGGGCGAGACGCTCCATCCCCAGGATTTCCCACAGCTTCTCGATGCCGGCCCCGAGATGTTTTTGCTCGGCGGGACGCGCTATCTTCAAACGGGCGGACACCGGTCGGGCGGCTCGATCGGTGGCGGCTCGTTCCCGGCAGGCTTCGGCCCGGGGACCGCGACGGCGCCGTCGCCGTCGTTCTCCGCAGCCGCGACGCTTCCCCACCAGCACGCAGCGCCGTCCGACGTCGAGTCGCAATGGCTCTCGCTGGCGGAACTGGAGGCGCAGCATATCCGCGCGACGTTGGAGGCGGCCGGGTACAATCAGAGCGCCGCCGCGCGGATGCTCGGCATCGACCGCAAGCTGCTGGCGAGGAAGATCAAGAAGCACAGGATCGGCGCCCCGGCAAATCCTCCCGGACGGCCGAAAGGGTCCTAAGGCCACCGGCGGGCTACCGCCCGCGTTGGCCTCTCAGCGCCGCCAGCCGGCGTCGCGCTGCTGCATGGCTCGGGTCGAACCGCAGCGCCTCTTCGTAGCTCGTGAGCGCCCGGTGCGGCTGCTCCAGCTTTTCGAACACCACACCCCGTCGGAAGTGCGTCTCGGGGTTCGCGCGGTCGCGGCGGAGCAATTCCGTCAGGTCTTCCAGCGCCCGCTCGTACTGTTCCTGGCGGATATAGGCCAGGGCCCGATTGCCGTACAACCGTCCGTTGTTCGGCGAAATCCGGACCGCCTCGCTGTAGGCGGTGATGGCCTCGCTGAAGTCCCCGAGGGTCGCGTAGGTAATGCCGGCCCAGTGATAGCCGCGGGAGTCGCGGGTGATCGCCGTCACGTCGTTGAAGTCGTCCAGGGCCAATTCATACTCGCCGAGGTGATACCACACGATGCCCCGCCGCAGGTAGGCGTCGGCATAGTTGGGCGAAAGCTTGATCGCCTCGGAGAAACCGGCGATGGCCGCTTCATAGTTCCCCAACATGCGGTTCGCCAGGCCGACATTGAAGAAGGCCGCCGGCGACTGCGGGTTCAATTCGATCACCTTCTCGCTGTCGCGGATGGCGGAACGGTAAAGGTCGTCGACGTCCCCGTTGGCCGTTAGCGTCGCAAGCTGGAGACTCGCCACCGCCCGCAGCAGGTAAGCCTCGGCGGGGTCGAGATCGACGGGCGGACGCCCGGGTTCGCCCGCAGCCGCCTCGCCCCCGGGACCCAGGTCCTCGAAATCCGGAACTCGTTCGACCGCTCCGGCGGCAGGTTCCGTCGGAGCGGGCGTCTCGGTGGGCGTCGCGGCGTCGGCCGGCGCGTCGGTGGCGCCATCGTCGGTGGCCGCGTCGGCGGGTTCTTCGTCAACGCCGCCCAGCAGGTCGTCCAGGTCCAGGGACGGCCCCGTATCGGCGTCGGTCTCCGTGTCCGAGTCGGTATCGGCGTCCGCCGGGTCTTCGGATTCGGCCGGTTCGGCGGCGGGGGCGGCGGGGGCGGCGGGAACGGCTTCCGGAACGGCGGGAACGGCTTCCGGGGCGGCGCCGGCCGGCGCTGCGTCGTCGGTAAACGGGTTGGTGGCGCGAGGCGCGGCGGCGGGTGGGCCTTCGGCCTCCATCTTGTCGCGGACCTCGATCATCTGCGAAAGCAACGTGATCGCCCGCCGGTAATCCTCCGCCGCCTCGGCCTTCAGCTTGGGCGATTGGCGGAGGTTGACTGCCTCCGTCTGGTTCGCCCGCGTCAGCCGCAGTTTGGCGAGCCGGTCGAGATACTCCAGGTTGTCCGGGTCCTGGTCGATCGCAATCTGCATGTTCTGGACGGCTTCTTCGTACTGGCCCAAGGCGGCCTGGGCCCGGCCCATGTCGAAATAGGCGCCGGTCACGCCGGTCGTCGGTTCCGCCGGAGGCGTTTCGGCCACGGCGCGTTGCACGTCGATGGCCTTTTGCAGCAGCCGCTGGGCGGTTTGGAATCGCTCCGGCGCCGAGAGGTCCCCTTCCGCTTGCTCCTGCTCGCCCAGCTCCAGGAACGCGTAGCCGGCCTGGTAATAGAACTGGGGAACGCCGGGACGCTGGGAGATCGCCTGCAGAAAATCCTCGCTCGCCTTTTCGTATGCTTCGGTCTGGCTGTAAAGCTGGCCGCGGGTGAAGTAGTAGTTCACCAGCAGCGCCGACTGCCGGCCGTAATTGATGGCCCGGCTGATCGCCTCGATGGCGGAGGGCAGCTCACCCAGGGCGATGTAGGACTGGGCGAGCCGGTAATACGCCTCGCCAAAACGGGAATTGCGGCGAATTACCACGTTGAAGTCTCCGATGGCCGCGGCGTGCTGGCCGGCGGCCGCCAGGATCCGGCCGCGCACGAAGTAGGGGCTCCATAGCCGCTCTTCCGAGCCAAGCTGCCGGGCGACATTGATCGATTCCGACAGCTTCTCCATCGCCACGGAATACGCCTTGGCGGCCTCGTCCTGCTGCCGCTGATCCAGCGCCTGAAAAAACGCGTCGGACGCCTTCTGCCCGGCGAGGAACGGCTCGGTGATCTTCGGGTCGAGCGGGAAGAGGGAGTCCCGCATCTCGGCGCCGGGCCGATCGTCCAGCGATTCCATCACCGTGGAATCCTGGGCGGCGGCCGGCGCGCCCCATCCCCCCATCATGAGCCACGCGGACGCGGCGCCGAGCAACAAGGCAGGGCGAATCGGGACGATCCAGCGGCGATAACCGGCGAACATTGCGGGCTCCGGCGAGCGGGTTCGGAATACAACGGACTGTCTATTATAGATTGCAGGGGCAGGCGCGGGACGGCGTTCGCGGCCCGCCCGCGACAAGGAGGCCGACATCATCGTGTGCATTGGGGGAATTTTCGCCCGTTTACCGGTTACGCAGCCCGCGTCCGGTTCGTTCGTCCTTGGCTCGGCCGGCCGCGGCGCGTAAACTAGGATAGGGTGGAGGCCGTGAGGGCTCTCCGCGCCGAATTCGCAGATTTTCCGCAGTCCCCGCGTTCCATCCATGCGCCGCACGTTACTCAAGTCGAAAATCCACCGCGCGACGGTCACCGACGCCAATCTCGATTACGAGGGAAGCGTGACCATCGACGCGGAATTGATGGAAGCGGCCGACATCGTCGAGCACGAGCGGGTCGAAATCTACAACATCTCCAACGGCGCGCGGCTGGGCACCTACGCCATCACGGGCCCCGCCGGCGAGGGAGACATCTGCATCAACGGGGCGGCCGCTCACCTGGCCAAACCGGGCCACAAGGTCATCATCGCCAGTTACGCCGAGTACGACGAAGCCGAACTCGCCGGCCACCAGCCGCGGGTTGTGCTGGTCGATGCCGAGAATAAGCCGGTCGAGCCCGTTCGCTGCTAACGCGTGGGCGCCACTGCTGCCCCCAGCAGTGCTTTGAGCGAATGCCCTTGCGGCTGGCGTCTTCGGGTGGCACGCCCTGAGCCCTTTAGGGCGGTGGGCGTGAGAAGCGGCACACGGGTTTCCACGCCCACCGCTTCCGGCGCCTCGCTGCCAACGCGCTCGGGATATTGACCACCTCGCAATCGCGACGATGATCCGAAATGGTCCGCTTTGGGCGTGCCACCCGATCGCGCATCGCCGTTTTGCGGAATGAAACGCGACCATCAGTCCACCAGCCGGATTTTCGGCGTGTTGATGATCTCCTCGAAGATCTCGGTCAGCCGCTGTTCGTACTCGGCCGGGTTGCCGCTGCCGCGGGCGCTTTCGCCGCTGTCGTTGGCGGTGCCGCCCATGCGGGCCATGCGGTCCATGAAGTCGTAGTTCGTCCCCAGACCGATGCCGACGGGGAAGACCTGCCAGTCGTCGGCGTACATTTGCGAAGCCTGCATCAGCGGGGCGTCGAGCCAGTAATAGCCGCCGCCGTAGTACTCGCCCTCGGTGTCGTCGGCGGCGTAGTCGTCGATCTCGCCGGCGCCCGACTGGTACAGGTTGGGCACGCCGTCGGTGAACGTCACCACCACCTTGTTGGCGTTCATGCGGCCGGACCCGCCTTCATCCTGCTGCTTGATGTGCTGCCGGGCCAGGGCCATGCCGGCTTCCGTCGCGGTGGTGTAGCCCTTGTCGTTGACGGCCTGGAGGGTGGTGCAGGCGAGCATCGCCGCGTCGTAATCGCCCGTGAGCGGCTGGACGATGGTGGGGCTGCCGCTGTCCTGCCGGTCGAAGGTGACGATCGAGACCCAGTCGCGGTGGGCTTCGGACGGAATGCTGGCGTTGCGTTCCTTCACGACCTGCATCGCGGCGATGAGCGACCGCCGGGCGGCGTGCATCGGCTGCGTCCGCGGCGGGAAGTCGAACACGCCCCCGGCCGTCTCTTCGCTGTGCATTGGGCAATCGGGGCTTTCGAGCGACAGCGGGGTGTACGTATTCCCCGTCACCTTTTTGTCGCGGCCGTGATCGATCATGAACTGCACATAGGTGAGATAGCCGATGTTGTTGCGGAGCTGGTTGCGCAGACGCGAATCCGCGCTGGAATAGGTGCTGGTGTTGGGGTTGTTGAATCCCGTGATGCGGTCACCGTCCTGGTTGGGCGGCAGACTGCCACGATTGTTCGGCGGCGTGCCGTGGCTGGCTGCGGTCGCCATTTGAGCGAGTTGAAGGGCCGGCCCCGTTGTGCTCACCAGCGCCAGGTCGCGGTCGAGCCAGACCGACTCGGACTGCTCGATCCGTCGTCCGAGCAAACTCCCGCTCCAGGCGACGAAGAGTTCGTTCTTACCGGGCGGAACGTAGTTGCCCACTGGGGGCCGGGGGGGCGGGGGACCGCCGCCGCCGCCACCGCCGCCGCCACCACCTCCGCCACCGCCGCCGCCTCCACCACCTCCGCCGCTGGGCGGGCGCGGCGGCCGGATGCTGACGGGCCGCATGATGTAATCGAGATACTTTTCCCAGTAATCGTAGTTGGCCAGCGTCGGCGCCGGCTTGGCGTTGGGCATCACCCGCGCGATCTGGTAGTCGATGATCGCGCTGTACGCTTTGATCTTGCGGGTCCGCTCGTTGTCGGAATTGCTGATGCGATACCGGGCGGGGATACTCGAGGCCGTAAGCGGTCCGCCGTCCTTGGTCAGCTCGGCGTAAGCCCATTTGTTTTGCGGAACGCCGGCCGGGGCCCCGACGTATTCCAGCACGCCGGGATACGAGCCGAAGCCGAAGTCCTGGTAGATTTTCTGCATCAGTTCATCGCCGATGTTCGGATAACCTTGCGGGCCAAAGATGCCGTTGATGGCGGGGGTCGCCCAGGCCGGTTCGGTGTCGTCGTTCATCGAGCCGGAGAGATCGACCACGAAGACGATGTCGCGCGGGTTGGCGACGGCGACCGCCTCGGCCCGGGTGTCGAACATCCGCTGTCCTAGGGCCCAGCCGAAGAAGAGGGCGACGTCGCTTCTCCTGGCGGTGACGCGCACCGCGTTGCCGGTGTCTCCCCTGCTGGTAAAGGTGCGGGTGTCCTGGTCCCACACGCCGAGTTCGATGTCGGCGTCGTCCAGGGCGACCGGCTCGCCCGCGGCCGCCTGGTAGGCGGCGAATTTCCTGGCCTCGGCGATAACCGAGTCCTTGCCGTCGAACATGGAAGCGGCGCCGGCCAGGGCGGCCGAGTCGGCGGCCACGGCCAACTGGGTGCGGGTCATCATCATGTAACCCACATCCACGGCGAACGACGTGATGCCCAGCATCACGATCATCAAGAACGCCGCCCACACGATGATGGCGGCCTTACGATCCTGTTTCTTCAAACGGCGACGTCGGTTGCTTGTAGCCATATTCTGGTCCTCGACAATTGCGGCGAGCCGCGCGGCGGTAACCTACGCAAAACACGAGCCGGTGGCCCCTAGCGCCCACGTCCTCTGCAAAGAAAAGACAAAGCGCGAATAGACCGCTGGCCCGTGGCCGTGACGATAAAGGCGATGCGCGTGATCGAAGCTGGTTTCATCTTAAGCTTGGGATACAAATCGGGGTTTGGCAAATGACAAAGCCGACGCGCAGCGTCACGCCGTCGCCTGGCCGACAATGTCCACTCCCACCGCCTCCCCCCACGCCGCAATCAGTCTCTGGAAGATCGGCCCCGGTCGGCCACCGCCGATCCGCTCGTCGTCCAGCGTCACGCACGGCAGCAGGCACGGCGTGGTGCCCGCGAGCAAGACTTCGTCGGCCGCCCGCACGTCGTCGCGCGTCAGCCGCCGCTCGCTCATGGGGATCGCCAGGGATGCGGCCAGATCCCGCACCGTCATCACGCTGATGCCGGGCAGCACGTCCGCGGTCGGCGGCGAAACGAGCCCTTCGCCTTGAAAGTAGAGGAGCAGGTTCGCGGTGGTCGCCTCGAGCGCGGCGCCGTCTTCGTCGAGCATGATGGCCCGGGCCCCCGGATAGCGGCGGTTGGCCGCGGCGTCGGCCAGGTAATAGTGCATGCGGCTGCGGCACTTCAGTTCCCGCGGCCAGCAGGCCGGGGAAACCTGGCGATTCGTCGCCGTCACCAGCCGTTGGCCATGGAGGTAGGCGTGGGCATACGAGGCCAGCGGCGCCGGGTGCGTGTGCAGGCAAAGCGTGGGGCCGAGATAGTCGGGCGGCGCCATCGCGGCAAAGGGGCCGGGCGTGGCCCACATCGCCAGGCCGAGTTCCCCGCCGGCGGGCAGGAGCGAGAAGTTCCGAAGCGTCAGTTCCGTCGCGATTTCCGTCAGACGCTCGTCGCTCTCGGCGATTTCGATCCCCACGATCTTTAACGAATGCCGGAAGCGGGCCAGGTGGTCCCGCCAGCGGTACAACTCGCCGCGAAAGGTCCGGAGTTGCTCCGTGACCGTCGCGCCCAACACGAACCCGGCGTCGTATACCGGCACGGCGAGCCGGTCGGCAGGAATCAACTCTCCGCGGAAGTAAGCGATTTCCGGAGCCATGCGTCGTATGGATTCGACCTTTTTCGCCGCGAGCGGCTGGGAGCGCGAAAGATCCGATTCTATCGGTTTTTCCGCCCAGGCCGACACCCAAGGGGAAAAGATGATAGCCGAAAGCCCCGCGCAGCGGCTGGCGTCGCCAAAATTCAACCGTTGCGTTTGCACATCATCGGCCGTGATGTAGAGTTGTGTGACCCACCGCCGCGGGCTCCCCGCCCGGTCCCCCCCGCCTGCATGTTTCCCGCCTGACGTTGGAGAGAGCAATGAAGAAGTTCATGTTGTTGGCCGTTCTGGGCAGTCTGCTTGTAGCGAGCGCCGGCTGCCAGGGCACGCGTCGGTATTTCTCCCGCTTCGGCCGCGGCGACGAATGCGTCGAGTGCCAGTCGCCCTGCTCCGCCTGCCCGTGCGACCCCTGCGTTCCCATGACCGGCTGCGGGACGTGCGGCGAGGGCGCCGTTCTCGGCGGGCCGGTGATGCCCGGCCCCATGATGATGGACGGCGGCATGGTCGTCCCCAGCGAAGGGGCGATGGTTCCGCTGGAAACCGTCTCCCCCGGCCCGGCCACGCGAAGCGGAAGTTAAGCCCGCTGCGGGTGGCGAGCCCTGAGCCTTTTAGGGTGGCACGCCCTGAGCCCTTTAGGGCGGTGGGCGTGCGAAGCATGTTCAGGTTTTCCACGCCCATCGCTCCCGGCGAGTCGCTGCAAAGGCTCTCGGGATAGGCGTCCTACACTTGAAGAGATCGACCACCACTCGGTTCTCTCGCAAGGTATTCACTGTGGCCAGATTGCTGGAAGGCTGGATCGAAAGCGTTCCGATTCGCACCGTCGCAGCGTTTGTCGCGGTCGCGGCGGCGTTGACGGTTTTCGCCGTCCCCGCCCGCGCCCAATTTGAAGACCCGCTTCAAGAAAAGACGCCGGACAACCAGTACGGCGTGCGGATCGATCCTCGCGATCCAATCATCTACCACTACAAGTGCGGGGCCACAATCAAGGCGGTCGGCGGGGCGATTGGCGCCACCTTCGGCACAATCGCCGTGCCCGAGGATTGGCCCGAGCAATCGGTCCGCATTGTCGATGAAGACATCACCGCCAACCTGACCAACGTGCGGCATCGCAAGGTCCGCGGCGGGACGAAGCAGATGGTCATCGAGCTGCGGCATCTCGGGCCAAATCAAACGGCCAATGCGCTCGTCACTTGCGAAGTCAAAGTCTTCAAACAACTGCCGCCGCAAGACCCGTTCGTCTACACCCGTCCCAAGCGCCGCGAGGCGGAGGTGGCGATGGCCCTCGCCCCCAGCCCGTTCATCAACCCCAGGGCCACGCGGATCACGCGGCTGGCGCGGGACCTGACCGCCGACCAGGAGAACGACTGGCGCAAGGCGCAGGCCCTTTACCATTACGTGCGGGACAAGATTGAACTCCGCGACAGCCGCCTCAAGGGCGACCTCGGGGCCCTGAAGGACGGCTTCGGCGGCCACGAGGATTTGACGTCCCTGTTCATCTCGCTGTGCCGGGCCGAAGGCGTGCCGGCGCGCACCGTGTGGGTTCCCGATCATACGTACGCCGAGTTCTATCTCCACGACCCGGAAGGCGAGGGCCACTGGTTTCCCGCCCAGGTCGCCGGCAAGCGGCGGGCCTTTGGCCACATGCCCGAGCCGCAGGTGATTTTGATGAAGGGGGACAACTTCAGCGTGCCGGAACTGGAAGAAAACGTCCGCTTCGTCGGCGAATTCCTTCGCGGCAAACCGCTTCGCGGCGGCGGCCGCCCCGAGGTAAAATTCGTGCGAGAGCCCATCGTCTTCGACGCCGGCGGCGCGGGGTTCTGAAGTAGCAAGCAGGAAGCAGGAAGGCGGCGCGGTCCGTTTGGCCGCCCGTTTAGCCGTCGCCGGCACGGCGACGCGATCCCCCTCTTTTTCTGGGAACTCCGGAGCATCCCATGAATATCGCGATCATCGGAACCGGGTACGTCGGCCTGGTCACCGGCACGTGCCTGGCCGATAGCGGCAACCGCGTCACCTGCGTGGACATCGACGCCGAGAAGATCGAAGGGCTCAGACGGGGACACATCCCTATCTTCGAACCGGGCCTGCGGGAACTCGTGTTGCGGAACGCGGAGGCCGGGCGGCTCGACTTCACGACCGACCTGGCCGCCGCCGCGAAGAACGCCCGGTTCATCTTTCTCGCCGTCGGCACGCCGCAGGACGTGGACGGCTCGGCCGATCTCCATGCCCTGATGACGGTGATCGAGAACGTCGCCCCGCATCTGGCCGACGACGCCATCATCGTCATCAAGAGCACCGTGCCGGTGGGGACCAACGTCAAGGTCCGCGCGCGGCTTACGGAACTGACGGGCCGCGACGTCTCGGTGACGAACAACCCGGAGTTCCTCAAGGAAGGCGCCGCCATCGGCGACTTCGTCAAGCCGGACCGCGTGGTCATCGGCGTCCGCACGGCCGAAGAAGAAGCCGTGCTCCGCGATCTCTACCGGCCGTTTTTGCGGACGGAGAACCCGCTGTTGGCCATGTCGCCCGAGAGCGCGGAGCTGACCAAGTACATCGCCAATGCGATGCTGGCGACCAAGATCAGCTTCATCAACACGATGGCGAATCTTACCGAGAAGATGGGAGGCGACATCAACGACGTCCGTCGCGGCATCGGCCACGACCGGCGGATCGGTTTCCAGTTTCTGCATCCGGGCGTCGGCTACGGCGGAAGCTGCTTTCCCAAGGATGTGCGGGCCCTTCGGGCGATGTTCCACAGCGTCGGCATCGCGCCGGACTTGCTCGACGCGGTGGACGCGGTGAACGAAGCCCAGAAGAAGCGGCTGTTCGAGATGATGTCGGCCCATTACGGCGGGGCCGAGCCGCTTCAAGGCAAGACATTCGCCGTGTGGGGGTTGTCGTTCAAGCCGCGGACCGACGACATCCGCGAGGCCCCTGCCCTGACGCTGATCGACGCGTTGCTCGCCGCCGGCGCCCGGCTGCACGTGCACGATCCCGAGGCACAAGACAACGTGCGGCTGGCCTACGGCGAGAGGCTGCAATACGCGGAAACGCCGATGGACGCCCTGGTCGGCGCCGACGCCCTGGCGATCAACACCGAATGGAGCGAATTCCGCCACCCGGATTTCGCGGAGGTCCGCCGCCGCCTCGCCGCCCCGGTCGTTTTCGACGGCCGCAATCTGTACGAACCGCAACAGATGCGAACGCTCGGTTTCACCTATTACAGCATCGGCCGCCCAGCCATCGTTTAACCCCGAGCCGAAGGCGACGGGCCGCCGGGGATCAGGGGTCGGGAGTCTTTTTCGGTCGACGTCCCCTGCTTCGGCTTCCGCGCGGACCGAAAAAGACTCCCGACCCCTTTCGACTTCAACCGGAACTACATCAACCGCCGCTGGCGGCGGCGCCGAGAAGCCGCAGCAGGCCTTCCTCGAACAGGATCCGCGTCCGCAGTCCGCGGTCGATCGGGGTGACCGTCATCCGCACATGGTCTTTCCCGCGGACCTTCTTGAGGATTTCGACGGCCCGAGCGGCGTCGGCCCGTTCCTTCTCCTTCTCGCCCGCCTCGGCGACGAATTCCATGAGCGAGAGGACCGAGAGCGTCGCCTCGGCGGGGATGGTCGGCTTGGGCTGGTCGAGCGAACCGGCGATCGCCTTTTTCATCACCTTGGCGCCGTCGCGGCCGGCGGCGGCGTACACGCCCTGCTCGCCGAACCCGACCGTCACGTCCAGCTTCTCGCCCACGGCCCGGACGATCGCCTCGCGGTTGTCCTCATCTTCGCCGATCGGAAGGTGGGCCTCGTGCAACCGCACGCCCTTGTATTCCCCGGTGTCGGTCTTGATGATCGACCCGAGTTCGGGCTTCTCGGCGATGGCGATCGCAATCACCGTATTCACCGCTTCTTCGGCCTTTTCCGTCTCGGCCAGGTAGCCGCCGGCCAGCAGGGTCACCGCGTCGGGCTTAAGCCGGGCGGAGAACGCGGCGTTCAGCCGGCCGCTGCCGAGGGTTTGATGCGCGACGTCCACGCCGGCGTCGATCAGCTTGCGAATAATCTGTTTTTCTTCTTCCGGCTTGTCCTCGCCTTCCAGCTCCTCCTTGGCCGACTTGCGGATGGCGTCGGACAGTGGCGTGAGCGACTTGACGCTCAAGGCCGCGATCGTGCTGTTGACATGGGCGGAGAAGGTGGCGTCGGGCAGCGCGATCGAGGTGAAGCGGCTCGGCTGATCGTCCAGCGCGGCCAACTCCTTGGCCAGCTTGCTCCCCTTTTTGGCGACGAACATCGAATCGAGGTACGCCTGCTGCGCCTCGGCGTCGAGCGTGGCGCCGTACACGAGCATCTCGGTGTCGCTGATCAGCGTGTCGGCGCACGAGAGCACTCCCTCGATGAGCGTCTTGCGGATGAAGTGCTCGGTCTCGCTTTCGTGCGGCTTCCTGGCAAGGTCCTTTTGGGCGTCTTTCCGCATCTTGGCTTTCGCCTTCTCGAGCAATCCCGGCGGGAGGTTCCGCAGGTCGATCGTCAGCGAGATGTCATACCCCTTGGCGGACGCCGGAATGAGCTTCTCGGGCGTATCGGGGCCGAGCTTGACCGATTCGATCTTCGGTCCGATCTTGAGCCACTGGCCCTGGGAGAACACGTAAAACGGATCACCCTTGGCGGGGCTGAACTTGAAGATACCGTCTTCCACCTTCTCGCGGTCGCCGATGTATGGTTGGAGCGCCGCCGCCAGGGCCTTGGCGTCGGTCACCGGCAGGTAGAGGCAGCCGCCGGTTTCTTCCTCGGTGTCGCCGGGAAAGATGGCGAGGACCCAGGGACGGTCCAGGTCGAGGCCCTCGAGCCCCTTGTTCGAGGTCATCAGTTTGAGCAGCGCTTCCAGGCCGACCGCCAGGTCCGGGTTGTCGGCCAGCTTGCCGACGTAGGCGATGTCGGCCTTCACCGCGTTGTAGCCGGCCAGCACGCCGACGGCGACAGGCGCGTCGTACGTCTTGGCGCGGGCCGCCGGCGGGCACAGACCCACGGCCACGGTCGCCACCAGCGCGACCACGGTCGCGCGAATCATCCGCTGCGGAATCGCTTGTCTGCTTGACATCTCTTTCTCCTGTGGTCTTGGAAAACGTTGACTCCTGAAAACGCCACGGCAATGAGGAATACCCAGGGGGCGCCAGAGCGGTTTCAAGAGAAATGCGCCCGCCCCCGTTCATCCTGATGGCCGCCGGTTTCTACGAGCCGCTTTGCCAAGGTATAACGCGGTGGGGCGGATTGCCGTCGTATCGGCCGCCGTCCACCGCCACCAATCACCCGGTTATCTTGACGAATCATTCGCAATTTCGACGGGCGCTGCGGCGGCTGGGGCGGTGGGGCTTGCCGGTTTATCGCATCGCGGCGCTGGCGCTGTTGGTGGCCCTCATCGCCGCCCAGCACGAGCGGTTGCGGCGGCTGCGCGAACGGCCGATTGAACGGAACGAAGTCCGGGCGTTTCTGCCCGACGCCGCGAGGCTAACCGAAGACCCCGGGCCCCGCCGCGGACTCCACGTGCTCGGCGACGACGGCCGACGCATCGGCTACGCCTGCCGCACCGCCCCATTCGCCGACCACCTCACCGGATACGCCGGGCCGACCGACACGCTGGTCGTGTTCGGGCCGGACGGGCGGGTGCGGGGTATCGCCGTCCGCCGCAGCCAGGACACGGTGGACCACGTGGCGGACGTCGTCGAGGACGCGTATTTCATGACTCGCTTCAACGGCATGACCTGGGAAGAACTGGCCGCCATCGATACCGAATTCGACTTCGCCAACCCCGACAAGCCGGTAATCGAGGGAGTCTCGGGGGCCTCGATGACGAGCCTCTGCATGGCCCGCGGGATGCAGTTCCGCGTGCGGGATGTCCCGCTGCGGGCGCCACCGCGGCCTCTGTTCACCCTTGGGCCGCGGGACGTCGGATTGTTGTTGATCGTGGGGCTGGCGGGCGTGTTCACCTTTACGCATTGGCGGTCGCGGGCGCGGCTGCGGCGGCTGTATCAGCTAGCGGTCATCGCGTACCTGGGGTTTTACCTGGGAGACCTGCTGGCCCTTCCGCTGCTGGTGGGGTGGGCGGAGAGCGGCGTCGCCTGGCGGACGGCGCCGGGGCTGGTCCTGCTGGCGGCGGCCGCGCTGCTGGTTCCTCTCACCACCCGCCGGCCGATGTACTGCGGACAGATCTGCCCGCACGGCCACGCGCAGCAGTTGCTTGTGCAACTGAAGGCGCCACGGTTGCGAATTCCCCGCAACGTCACCCGGGGATTGAGGTGGGGGCCGTCCTTGCTGTTGGCCTTCTCGCTCATCGTGGTGATGCTCGACCTACCGTTCGAACTGGCCGGCGTCGAACCGTTCGACGCCTACCTGTGGCAAACCGCCGGCCGGGCGACCATCGGCGTGGCGGTGGTCGGACTGGCGCTTTCGGCCTTTGTGCCAATGGGGTACTGCAAGTACGGCTGTCCCACCGGGGCGATCTTGGAGACGGTCCGCAGCCACGGCCGGGCGGACCGCTTCCACCGCCGCGACTTCGCGGCCCTCCTGCTGCTCGCCCTGGCGACGGCTCTGTACTGGCAGTACGAAATCGTGGCGGCCTGGTTGCTGGAATAGCGCGTTTAACCCCGAGCCACAGGCGACGGGGTTTTCGTTAGCGCGTTTAACCCCGAGCCACAGGCGACGGGGCTCTCGTGGGCGCGTTTAACCCCGAGCCGCAGGCGACGGGGCTCTCGTCGTCGTTCCACGGCGCCTACGGCTTGTAGTCAAACTCGCCCCGCCGTTGACCGCCCGGAGGGCAAGAACTAGCATTTTCTTGCGGCCAGGGCGTGGCCCCGGCCGCTTTCCCTTGCTTCTTCCAGGAATGGCTCGGATGCATTTTCGATGTTTTCGGCGGAGGCCGGCGATGTGCCTCGGTTGCGCGGCGGCGGCGGCCGGCACGGCCCTGGCGCTGGCGATGACCGGCTGCGAGGGCGGCGGTTCCGCTGCTCCGGGCACGCTGCGCCTGGTCTACGGCAACGACCCCGACACCCTCAACCCCATTACCGCCAGCGACAATGTGAGCGAGTCGTTTCAACGTCAGGTGTACGAGCCGCTCGCCACCCGCCGCTTCGACAACCCCGACGCATGGGACAACTACCTTGCCGAGTCGTACGACTTCGACGACGAGACCAACACCTACACCATCCGCCTGCGGCAAGGCGTGTATTGGCATCCGCTATCGCTTCCCTCAGGCAAGCCGCTGCCGCGGACGGAAGTGACCGCGGACGACGTGCTCTTTACGTTCGACGCCATCCTCAATGAATTCGTCGAGGCGGCCAACCTTCGCTCCTACTACCTCGACCCGGAGGCCGAGGGCGACGCGAAGGTGAAGATCGAGGTCGAAAAGATCGACCGCTACACGGTCAAGGTCCGCTGGCGGCAGCCCTATTTTCTGTCCAAGGAATTCACGTTGGGTATCGCCGTCGTGCCGCGGCACGTGTTCTCGGTGGACGAGCGGGGCGACCCCGTCACGTTCGACTTCCGCAATTCCCGCGAGTTCGCCGATTTGTTCAACAACCACTGGGCCAACACCAAGATGTGCGGAACCGGGCCGATGCGGTACGTCGAGTGGCAGCGGGAGCGGCGGCTCGTGCTGGTCCGTAACGAGGACTATTGGGGCAAGCCGTACCCCTTCGAGCGGCTGGTCTTCCAGCACATCGCCAACCCCAACACCATTCGCAAGAAGGCGCTGCAAAACGAGTTGGACTTCGCGAGCATCACGGAGAAACAGCACTGGATCCAGGATCAAACCCATCCCGCCGTGGTCGGCGGCAGGGTGGAACTCGTGTCCTACGACTATCCCGGCTACCGCTACATGGGTTACAACCTGGACCGGCCGTTCTTGCGGGACAAGAAGGTCCGCTGGGCCTTAAGCCATGCCGTGCCGGTGCAGGAGATCGTCGACGAACTCTTTTACGGTTTGGCGATTCGGGTAAACGGCCCGTTTCCGCAGGGGAGTTCATCCTGCGACCCCGCTCTGCCGTTTGTCGAGTTCGACTTGAATCGTTCCCGCCGGCTGCTGGACGAAGCCGGCTGGATCGACAGCGACGGCAACGGCGTGCGCGACAAGATCGTGGGTGGCGAGCGGGTCGAGGCGGCCATCGACCTGATGATCTTCAGCAGCAGCCCCACCTATCGCAACATCGGCGCCATCATCAAGGAGAACTTCCGCAAGATCCAGGTCCGTGTGGAAGTGACGCCGACAGAATGGGCCCTGATGCTCCAAAAGCTCAATAAAAAGGAGTTCGACGCGACCATCCTGGGCTGGGTCATGTCCTGGAAGCAGGATCCCTTCCAGCTCTGGCACGGCTCCGAAGCGGAAAAGCCCGACAGCTCGAATTTCGTCGGCTACGTGAATCCCCGCGTGGATAAGCTCATCGAGAAGCTGCGCGTGACGATTGACGAGAAAGAGCAGGCGCCGCTATACCAGGCCATCCATCGCGAGATCTTCGCCGACCAGCCCTACACCTTCCTGTTTGCGGAGAAGGCGACGGCGGCCTACGATACCCGGCTGACGAATATCCGTTTTTATAAGATTCGCCCGTGCATCGACACCACCGAATGGCGACTCGCGGAAACGGAATGAAGGGGTCGGAAGTCTTTTTCGGTCCAACCGGTAACCCGGTCGAGAGCACGTTGACCGAAAAAGACTTCCGACCCCCTCGGCCCCCCCGCAACAGCGTAAGCAAGGGCCGGAAGGAAACCGACAGGGACGCATCGTGTGGAGCTACATCCTTCGCCGCCTGCTGCTGATGATTCCGACGCTGTTCGGCGTCACGGTGGTTTCCTTCCTCATCATGAAAATGGCGCCGGGCGACCCGGTGCTCATGCAGCTTGGCCCCGGCGGCGCGGCCGGCCAATCGGGCCAGACGCCCGACGCCTACAAAATCCAGAAGCGGGACTTGAAGCTCGACAAGCCCCTGTTCTTCAACACGCGGTACTTCCGCAACTACGCCGACGAAGTTCGGCATGCGGCCTTCTTCCTCGGCCGCACAGCCCCGGAGCTTGCGGAAGCGCTGCGCGAGATGGCGGGCGCGAAACCCTCAGCCGAGGCGGCGAAGCGGCGGCGGTTTCTCCGCGAGATCGACGATAACCAACTGGCGCTCCTCCAGCGGCTGGACGAGCTGGCGGCGAGCGAAGACGACGGCGCTCCCGCGGACGAGGCGCAGCGGCGGCGAACCGAGAAATCCCTTCGCCTGGCCCAGGCCGTGCAGGCGCGGGTGCAGATTTGGTGCTTCGACCACGGGCTGCACGCGGCGCCCTTTGCGCGGGAGATTCTCGAGGAGGCCAACCTGGAGTCGCTACCGGCCGACCTGAATCCGCCTGAGCCGCGCCCCGTCGATCCAAAGCGGGCGCTGCTCATCGGAGCCATTCGGGGTCTTAACGAAATGGTCGACGAGCCGTTCCGCTACACGTTCTCCCGCGAGCCGGACGCGGAGGAAGCGGCCGCGGTCGCAAACACCTGGAGGATTCTGTGGCGGCAGGCGGAGGCGGCCGACGCGTTTTCGCCGGTTTCCCCGCAGCGCCGCGAAGCACTTCAGGCCAAACTCCAGGACGCATTGAAAGCGGAGTCGCGGCTGGCCATGTTCGAGAGCCTGCGGACCGAGTTCGAAAAAGGCGACGCCCCGTTCTTCTATGACACGCTCCTCTCGGACGAGGCCGACCTTGAGGCCAAGGCGGTGGCGGCCGAGTTCCTCCGGCTGTACATCAGCGACCGCGTGATGACGGAGGTCGGGCCGGGCGCCGCGGACCATGAGCTTCGCCAGGCCGCGGAAAACTGGCTCGCCCATTTTGAAACCTACGCCGACCGATACAAGCACGGGCCGCTGGCCAAGGCCGCGTACTTCATCGCCGACACCCAGTACGGCCACATGCTGTGGCGGCTGGTGTCGTTCCACTTCGGTCGCTCGGCCCTGAAGACCCGCGAGCCGGTGGCCACCAAAATCTGGAACGCCTTCATCGTCTCCGCGCCGCTGATGATCATGGCCCAGATCGTGATCTACCTGGTCGCCGTTCCCCTGGGGATCCTCTGCGCGGTGCAGCGGGCGAAGCTGACCGACCGCTTGATTTCGCTGGGGCTGTACTTCCTCTATTCGATTCCCGCGTTTGTGGCCGCCATGCTGCTGCTGCTGTTTTTCTGCTACGGCGACTACCTGCGGATCTTCCCGATGGAGGGCCTCCATTCCGACGGCGCCGACGATTACGGCTTCGTCCGCTACGCCCTCGACTATCTCTGGCACGCGTTTTTGCCGGTGCTATGCCTGTCGCTCTTCTCGCTCGCGGGGATGGCCATGTATTCCCGCACGGCGATGCTCGAAACGCTTGGCCAGGACTACATCCGCACCGCCCGGGCCAAGGGGGTCTCCCGTCGGGGCGTGGTGCTCAAGCACGCCCTGCGGAACAGCCTGATTCCCATCGTCACGCTCTTCGCGAACTTTCTGCCGGCGATGCTCGGGGGCAGCGTGCTGATCGAGGTGCTGTTCAACATTCCGGGGATGGGCCGGATGAGTTTCACGTCGATTCAGGCGCTCGACATTCCCACGGTGATGGCGCTGATTTACATCGACGCCATCGTGGTGATGGTGAGCATTCTGCTGACCGACATTCTGTACGTGTTCATTGATCCGCGGATCAGTTTTCAGCGTCAAGGAAAGCTGGGATGACGCAAGCCACCGGCGGCAAGCCCGCCACGCCGACCGAAGCGCTCGCCACGACGCCGCCGGCCCGCGCCGATTCGCCGCACGGCGAGAGCTATTCCGACATCGTGTGGCGGCAGTTCAAGAAGAACAAGGCGGCGTATGTCTCGTTGTGGCTGGTGGCGCCGCTGTTTGTGTTGGCGGTCTTCGCGCCGATGATCGCTTCCGACCAGCCGCTGGTGTTTGTCGATTACAACGCCGCGTTGCTGGCCGGCGGCCGGGCGCAAGCGCGGCTCGAACTGAGCGAGGAGGCGCCGCCGGGCGCCCCGCCCGTCCGCAGCGTCACGGTGATTATCGAGCCGCGGCCCGGGGCAAACGTAAAAACATTTGGCGAGACGGCGACCCTCGCGCTGACCGTGGACGGCGAGGAGGAAACGTTCGACCTGGCCCGGCAACGGAGCGAACAGGCCCAGGCCGCCAACCAGCCGCGGTTTGCTTCCGGCGACGCCCGGCTGTTTCGGCTGCTCGAGGATCGCCGCGAATCGGCCGCCGTCATCTCCGTTTTGGCCGACGGCGCGGCGTGGTCCGGAACCTTCGGCCAGACCGTCTTTCCCTGGTGGCGGCGGCTGTTCAATCCCGAAGAGACGGTGGACCTGGTCTTCAACATGGCCCTGCTCGCGACCGTGCCGTGGCTGCTGGTTTGCCTGGTGGCGGGCCTCGTAGGGCGTCGCAAGGTAAAATCCCGCCGCGGCGCGGCGTACCTCGTGGGCGGCTACTTCGTGGTGGTGGCGATCCTGTCGGTGGTGATGTCCGATTTTGCCGCGGGCCGGATCGCCGGCTACCAGGGGCCGCCGCTCAAGCCCAAGAACACGTTTTTTGGCCGCAGCTTCGCCGAAGAGGAACTGCGGCTTCCCCACCGCAAGTACGGTTGGTACGCGCCCATCCCCTTCGGTCCCACCCAGCAGGACGTCCGCTCGCTGTTGGAACCGCCGGGCTACCAGAGGCCGCGGACCATCACCGTAAAACTGGACGCAGGACGCGTTGAAGAACAGACGCAGTGGCAGCGGAGCACCGACGGCTTTTGCCGCCTGCTGGGGACCGACGACGTGGGCCGCGACGTGCTCACCCGGCTGCTCTATGGCACGCGGATTTCCTTGACCGTGGGCTTCTTCGCCGTCGGCCTGTACATCACCATCGGCGTGATCGTCGGCGCCATCGCCGGGTACTTCGGCGGACTGACCGATCTGGCCATTTCCCGCGTGATCGAGGTGGTGCTGCTGTTTCCGTCGTTCTTTCTGATCCTCACCCTGGTCGCGCTGATCGGGCCGAGCATCTACATCGTGATGTTCGTCATCGGCGTGACCGGGTGGCCGACGATCGCCCGGCTCATTCGCGGCGAGGTGCTCAAACAGCGGGCGAACGACTACACGGCAGCGGCCCGGGCCCTGGGCGTGTCGGACCGGGCGATCATTTTCCGGCATATTCTGCCCAACGCCCTCTCGCCGGCGCTGGTGGCGGCGCCGTTCGGCATCGCGGGGGCCATTATTACCGAGGCCGGCCTGAGCCTGCTGGGCTTTGGCGTACAGCCGCCGGCGCCAAGCTGGGGCGCCATCCTGCAAGCCGGCGAAACCAATTACAGCAACTGGTGGCTCATCGTCGTGCCGTCGCTGGCCATCTTTTACACGGTGACCACGTTCAACCTGATCGGCAGCGGCCTGCGAGACGCGATGGACCCGCGGCTGCGGAAGTGATAGAGAAGAATGTGGGCCCGCGTTCAGCCGCAAGCCGCAGGCGCCGCGGGTGGTGAGGACGCGTTTAACCGCAAGCCGCAGGCGCCGCGGATGTTCATGTGCGTGTCGCCGTTCGTTCCCCGTCGCCTTCGGCTCGGGGTTAAACAACAGACATGTCATTCCCGTCGCCTGCGGCTCGAGGCTAAACAACTGACGTGCAAGACGCCCTCCATTCGCTCTCCGCCTGGCTTCTCGGCCGAGTATCCCTCGCCGCCGCGGAGGCGCTCTCGGAGTCGCTCATCGAAGACCTCGCCTTCGCGCCGGAACCCCGCGGGGCGATTCTGCTGTGCGAACATGAACCGATGATCGCCATCGGCCAGGTCGGCTCGCGGGGCGATATTGCGATCGACCGGCACGACCTGGCGGCCCACGGCCTTTCGTTGCGGTACGTCAACCGCAGCGGCGGGACGATCCTGCACGGCCCGGGGCAGTTGGCCTGCCACGCCATTCTGCCAATGCAAAGGCTGGGGTTGACGCCGGAAGAAACGCTGCGGCGGTTGACGCTGGCGGTCCGGACCGCGCTCGATCCTTTTCGGCCGCAATGGGTTGAGCCCGGCGAGCGCGGGAGCGAGACCCGCAAAGACGCGATTCCGTCCTGGAGACTGCTGCTGGGCCGCACCGGCCCGCTCGCGGCGGTCGGTATCGGAGCATCCGACGGTTTCTCGCATTACGGCGCCTTCGTGAACGTGAATCCGCCGCTGCGTCTTTACCGCAAGGTACAAACCTTCGCTTGGACCGGCGACGCCGAGAAGACCACCCTATCGAGCCTCATGACGGAGTGCGGGCGGCGTGTTACGATGAGTAAGGTCCGCTCGTCGCTGGTCGAGCAGGCGCCGGCCGCATTCGGGGCCTCCGCCGTGCATGTTCACAGCCATCATCCCCGGCTGGCCGCCCTTGAGGCCCAATTCGCCTCGCCCTCCGCATCCCCCGCCGATCCTCAGGCTTTCCGCCGTGCCGTTTGAACTGCCGATTGTTGAGCGTCCCCACACCGGTTCGGCCACGTCCGTAGCTTTGGGCGCCGCGGCCATGCCGACGGGCTGCGGGTCCAAAGGCGGTTGCGGCGGCGGGGGAACGACGGTCGCCGCGAGCGAAGCCCGCCGCTTGCCGCGGTGGCTCAAGCGGAATGTGCCCAAGGGCGACTTCGGCCACAAAACGTCCCGCACGCTCGACGGCCTCGGCCTGGTCACCGTTTGCGAAGAAGCCCGCTGCCCCAACCGCATGGAGTGTTGGTCGCAGCTCACCGCGACGTTCATGATCTTGGGCGACACCTGCACCCGGCCCTGCGGCTTTTGCAGTGTCAAACGCGGCCGGCCCGAATTGCCGGCGGCGGATGAGCCGCAGCGCCTGGCCCAAGCCGCGGAACGATTGGGCCTGAAACACGTCGTTATCACCTCGGTCACCCGCGATGACCTGCCCGACGGCGGCGCCCAGCACTTCGTCGATAGCATCCGAGCGATTCGCGCCATCGGAGCCCGAAGCGTCAGCGAGGGAAACGGAGCCCGAAGCGTCAGCGAGAGGCGCCGAGTCACCGTCGAAGTCCTCACCCCCGACTTCGTTCAACAGAAGTGGGCGTTGGATTTGGTGGCGAACGAGCGGCCCGAGGTCTTCAACCACAACACCGAGACCGTCCCCCGGCTCTATCGCCGCGTGCGGGGACCCAAGAGCGATTACCAGTGGACGCTCGGCCTGCTCGCCCGGGTCCGCGAGTTGCAGCCAGACGTGAAGACCAAGAGCGGCCTGATGCTCGGCCTGGGCGAAACGCAGGAAGAAACGCTCGACGTGCTGGCCGACCTCCGCAGCGTTGGCTGCGACTACCTGACGATCGGCCAGTACCTCAAACCGGGCGACCGCTACCTCGATGTGGTCCGCTACGCGGCGCCGGAGGAGTTCGACCAACTCGGCGAGTTGGCGAAATCGATGGGTTTTAAGAAGGTCGCCAGCGGACCGTTCGTCCGCAGCAGCTACCACGCCCGCGACATGGCGGAGGACACGTAGGTCTCGCGAGAGAATGCGACATGCTTCACTACACGGACAGGACGTCATGGAATTCGATACGGTCGCAACTGGATTGGACCTTCAAGGCACACCAACCGCCTGGGCCGCATCCCGCGGCCGTGTACTTCACCACACTGCCGCCGAACGCCCCGAATTTGGCAATTCGGCTGCGAATTCCTTCGTCCAAGGTGGCATTCGTCTTCTGTTTCGAGGATGCTGGGGATTTGATGCGGCTGCCAGGTGGCAGAGGGAAGTACATTCTATACTATCCGGGAGACTACGTTGTTGTGAAAGATCGCCAAGAGGATTGCGGACCGAGAGAGGAGGCGAACTGCAAATGATTGGTGGACACGACATTTCGTTTAATACGGGTTCTTGCCCGGGGATAATGGACGGCGCCATTCGGATCGTCAGCGCCTTTTGGCCACACGCTATTCTGGAAAATGCAGAAACGGCTGAGTTGCTGGACAGCAACTTCCTTGGTGTCCGAGAGCTACCCAGGGAAGTGCTGATCTACGAGTGCGCGGACGCCCGGGGGTTATGGGCTACGATGGGCGCCGCTCCCGAGAACGCAAATCAAATGGTTCACATGATCGGCGGCGTTGATTCAATTACCATCGTAGTTGACAATGCCGATTCCGCGGAGATGTCCGCTATGATCAACGCGATAAGGGGCTATGTCTACCAGGATATTTTTTGGATGAGAGCCGAAGCTGCATGAACGATCAGGAACAACAACTCGAAGCAATTCTCCGCGGACGTGGTTTGGCGTGGGCGGTAGACATGTTTGCGCCGACGTCGGAAGCGGCCGCACACTACCTGAAATCCCTCAAGGACCTCGAGAAATATATCGAACAGCGTCGGCTCGGAAAGATCTCGTTTTTTCCTGACACTCTGCCGCAACTGCTGTGTATCTCCCCGTATAAGGCGGATGCGTTTTTGCAGGCATTGGTATCCATTCGAAGCACGCCAATGCTGTGTGTTGCGTGGCGAATTCTTCAGGGAATGCAAATCGCGGCCATTGACATGGAGTACCTTCAGTTGTCGACGTTCACATTGCGCGTTGTCTTGCGTTCACCATACAACCAGGATGAGGAATACCAGAGCGACGACATCAATGACGCGGTGTTTCTCAGGCATCTCGGCAAATCGATGGTTGACGATAAGCCGTTTTTTGATGGGTTTTATGCGTTGCGTCAAAGGTGACTCGGTGATCGACGATGTCCGATGTTGACCTCACCTTCGTCGAAACCACGCTCAGCCGCGTCGGGCGGTCGCCCGAGGCGGTGATTCCGGTGTTGCAGCGGCTCATGGAGCATTACCGCTACTTGCCGCAAGACGCCCTCGAGTACGTCGCGGACCACAGCGAGATAACGCCGGCCGCCATCACCGGAGTGGCGACCTTTTACACGCAGTTCCGGCTTGAGCCGGTCGGCCGGCGGATGATCTCGGTGTGCTGCGGGGCGGCCTGCCACGTGAAGGGCGCCGACGACGTGTACGGGGGTCTGGCCGACAGGTTGGAATTGCCCCGCGGCGGCGACACGACGGACGACGGTGAATTCACACTCCAGCGGGTCGCCTGTCTCGGCTGCTGCACGCTGGCGCCGGTGGTGCAAATCGGAGATCGCACCTTCGGCCACGTCTCGCACCGCACGGTGGCGGACGTGCTGCGGCAAGCCCGCGAAATGCCGGCGGACGCAAAACGCCGCTTTCGGCGAAGCGGACGACACAAACAGCGCTCGCCGCAAGAACTCGCGGAAATCCGCATCGGCCTCGGGTCCTGCTGCGTCGCCCAGGGCAGCGGCAAAGTCCGCGACGCCATCGCGAATCTCCTGGAATTGCACGACGCTCCGGCCCAGCTCAAACGCGTCGGCTGCGTGGGCATGTGCCATCAAACGCCGCTGGTCGAAGTCGCCCCGCCGACGCGGCCCAACGGTGCTCGTGGAAAGAGCCAGCCGCCGCGGCTGTTTGCCAACGTGCGGCCCGAGGACGCCGAGAGCATCGTCCGCCGGGCACTCGCGCCGAGTTCCATCGCGGGCCGGTTGCAGAACCGCGTGACCGGCTGGCTCGACCTGCTCTTCGCCGGCGGCGAGAGCGGGCCGACGGAACTCGCCTGGTCGGCGGACGGCCCGCAGCGGGATGGCCCCGTGTGCGCGTTCCTCGGCCCGCAAAGGCGCCTTGCCACTGAATATTGCGGACAGATCGACCCGCTCGACCTCGACGAGTATTTGCGGCACGGCGGCTTCGCGGCTTACACCGCGGCGCTCGCCAAACGACCTGACGACGTCATTGCGGAAATCGAAACCTCGCGTCTGCGCGGCCGCGGCGGGGCCGGTTTCCCCGCGGCCAAAAAGTGGCGGGCGGTAAAAGCCGCTCGCGGCGAGGCAAACGACAACACCAAATACGCCATCTGCAACGCCGACGAAGGCGACCCCGGCGCGTTCATGGACCGGATGCTGCTCGAGTCCTTTCCCTACCGCGTGATCGAAGGCCTGGCCATCGCCTCTTACGCCGTCGGGGCGGGCGAGGCGTTTTTCTACATTCGGGCGGAATATCCGCTGGCCGTGCAGCGAATCCGCGCCGCCATCGAACAGTGCGAATCGCGCGGCCTGATTGATCCCGACCGCTTGAAACTCTCCGTCCGCGAGGGCGCCGGGGCGTTCGTCTGCGGCGAAGAGACGGCCCTGATCAGCTCGTTGGAAGGCCGCCGCGGCATGCCCCGCCTGCGGCCCCCCTACCCCGCCGAGCGCGGCCTGCACGGCAAACCCACGCTGGTCAACAACGTCGAGACGCTCACGCTCGTCCCCTGGATCATCCAACACGGCGCCACGGCGTTCACCGCAATCGGCACGCCAGAAAGCGCGGGGACCAAGGTCTTTTCGCTGGCGGGAAAGGTCGCCCGCGGCGGGCTGATCGAAGTGCCGATGGGCGTCACGCTGCGGCAAATCGTCGAGCAAATCGGCGGCGGCGTCGCCGGCGGCAAGCGGCTTAAGGCGGTGCAGGTGGGCGGGCCGAGCGGCGGCTGCGTTCCCGAGTCGCTGTGCGACACCCCCGTCGATTACGAGGCCCTGCGCAACGTCGGCGCCATGATGGGCAGCGGCGGGCTCGTCGTGCTCGATGAAGACGACTGCATGGTGGATATCGCCCGGTACTTCCTCCATTTCACGCAGGACCAGTCGTGCGGCAAGTGTACGTTTTGCCGCGTCGGGTCGCGGCGGATGCTGGAGATTCTTGAATCGTTTTGCGCCGGCCGGGCGGACCGCAACGATCTGCGCAAACTCGAAGAGCTCGCGGGCGTCGTCCAGGCCGGCAGCATCTGCGGGCTCGGCAAAACGGCGCCCAACCCGGTCCTTTCCACCCTGACCCACTTCCGCGAGGAGTACGAAGCCCACCTTGCCGGCCGCTGCCCCGCCGGCCGCTGCAAATCGCTCATCCATTACGCGGTGACGGACCAATGCGTCGGCTGCACCCTTTGCGCCCAGGTCTGCCCGGCCGACGCCATCCCCTTCACGCCTTACCAGCGGCACGTCATCGACGACACCAAATGCACCCGCTGCGACGCCTGCCGGCAAGTGTGCCCGGAGAAAGCGGTGGCGGTTCAGTGAGTTGGGTGGCACGCCCATAGCGCACCCTGGAAGACGGCGTGAGAATGGTAAGGGCTCGAAATCTGTGAACGATTTAGTCAACTGAGAAAAGGAGCGGTGGGCGTGTTTCGCTGCCAGTCGAGGGTGGCACGCCCATAGCGGGGCCGGCAGAATACGGTAGACAATGGTGAAGATGTCCGACGGGAGGACGAACTCAACAAAGGGGGTAACGGGAGCGGTGGGCGTGCTTTCGCTGCGCGGGTGGCACGCCCATAGCACGGCTAAGAAAACGGCGCCACAATGGCAAGAAGGCTGGGTTAGGCCAGGCATTCAACCAACCGGCAGCGGGAGCGGTGGGCGTGCTCGCCGTTATGTTAGAGAAGCGAATCCATGTACACCACAAACCCCGTCACGGGCGAAACAATCATTCGCAAGCGTCGCCGCCGCTACGACATTGCGAAGCAAGCTCGCGTGCTCACGTTTAGCTGCTTTCACGGATACAAGTTCTTAGCAAAGGACCGCACGCGGCAATGGCTCGTTGAAGAATTGGATCGGGTTCGCCGGGAGCATCCCATCGAGCTGTGGGCGTACGTCATTATGCCCGAACACGCTCATGTGATGGTGTATGCGTGCGAGGAAGGAATTGAAGTCGGCAGAATCATTGGCTATGCGAAGGAAGAGGTCGCCCGCAAAGCCATCCAGTTTCTCCGGAAGCAATCACCCGAGTGGCTTGCTCGAATCACGTTTCGCGAGGGCGGCCGGATTCGGCGGCGATTCTGGCAGGCAGGCGGAGGTTACGACCGAAACATTATTGAAGATACCACGCTTGCTTTCGAAGTCGACTACCTGCATGGCAACCCCCAGCGACGCGGATTGGTCGCGCGGGCCATCGAATGGAAGTGGTCCAGCGCTCAATGGTTTGCCGGCGAAATGGATGTCCCTTTGGCGATGGATGATTCGGTCCGGGAGGCGCTGTGTGACATTTGAGATTTCGGAGGCGGGTTCGCACTGGGTGGCCTAAGCACGCCCACCGCTCCCTTTCCACCGCTGCCACGCTTTTCGCCAGAAACACGCGTCTCGCTAGGACCAACACGCTGCAGAATGGTCCGCTATGGGCGTGCCACCCCAGTGGACGTCGAGTGAGTAGGGTGGCACGCCCATAGCGAATCACAGAGAATAGCTCATCAAGGGGATGATTGCCGAAAGCTGAGAACGGTACAACGAACGGAAAAGAGAAGCGGTGGGCGTGTTCAGATGAAGACCACGCCCATCGCTCGCTGTTTCACGCCGCTGCGTCTGCCGCGAAGACAACATCGCCACGGCGAATGCCCTGTTCGAGTATGGTCCGCGTTGGGCGTGCCACCCCGGGTTGACTCTTGTGCCTGTAATCCACCTCGACAACCAGCCCATCGAATTCCACCCCGGCGAGCGGGTGATTGACGCTGCGCGGCGGGCCGGCATCGACATTCCGTCGCTCTGCTATTTCGAAGAAGTCGAGCCCTCCACTTCTTGCCTGGTGTGCCTGGTGAAGGATGAAGCGACCGGGCGATTGCTGCCTTCATGCGGAGTCTTTGCGGAGGAAGGCCAGCGGTTCGCGAGTGAAACCGATGAGGTGCGTGCAGCCCGGCGAAGCGCGATTGAACTGCTCCTTTCCGATCATGTCGGCGACTGCGTGGCGCCGTGCCAGTTCGCCTGCCCGGTGCATATCGACTTGCCGGCGATGCTGCGTCGCATTGGCGCGGACGACCACCGGGCGGCCATCGAAATTATCAAGGAAGACCTCGCCCTGCCGGCCACGCTCGGCCGGGTCTGCAACAAGCCGTGCGAAAGCGGTTGCCGCCGCGGCGGCGTCGATTCGCCGGTCACCGTCTGCGACCTCAAGCGGCAAGTGGCGGACGCGGACCTCGCCTCGCTCACGCCCTACCTCCCCACGCCCCGGCCCGATACCGGCAAGCGGGTTACCATCGTCGGCGGCGGACCGACGGGGCTTTCCGCCGCGTACCATCTGCGGCTGTCCGGTCACGCGGTAACGCTACTGGAGCGACGCGACGCACTCGGCGGGCGGTTGCTCGACGAACCGGAGGACCGTTTGCCGCGAAAAGTGCTTCTTGCCGAAATCGCGCAGATGCTCTCGCTGGGCGTCGCGCCGAAGCTCGGTTGCGAATCGGCAATCCACCTTGAACCGCTTGCCGGCGAAGCGGACGCAATCCTTCTGGCAATGGGAAAAATCGACGCCGACTCCATTGCGTCACTCGGTTTGAAGTCGGGCAAGCGCGGCGTGTGCGTCAACGAACACTCGTTCGAGACCTCCCTCGAAGGTGTGTTTGCGGCCGGGCAGGCGGTCCGCGGAGGCGGGCCGATCGTCCGTAGCGTCGCCGACGGCAAACTCGCGGCGGAGTCCATCGACCAGTTCCTGCGAGGCCAAACCCCGCACGTCGAATCCCACCCCTTCTCCGTCCGCATGGGCAAACTCGGCGAAGAAGAGACGCAGCGGTTCTACGAAGTGGCTGTTGGGAAGGCGGAGGGCGGAGGGCGGAAGGCGGAAATCGAAGTTCAACGGGAGTCGGCGACGGGGCACGAGCTTTCCGACTTCCGACTTCCGACTTCCGACTTCGCCCTCGCCGCTTCCCGCTGTCTCGCCTGCGGTTGCACGGCGCATGGATCATGCGCCCTGGAAAAATACGCCATCGAGTACGGCGCTCAGGCGAAGCGCTTCGGCTCGACCCGCCGCGAGTACCAAGCCCAGGTGGCGGCGGGCGTCATCTACGAACCGGGCAAGTGCATCGCCTGCGAGGTCTGCGCGAAGATCGCCGCGGCGGCGGGAGAACCGTTGGGCCTGACACTCGTGGGCCGCGGCTTCAACGTCCGCGTCGGCGTGCCGCTGAACAAATCGCTTGCCGAAGCGCTGACCGAAGTGGCCGAGAAATGCGTCGCCGCATGCCCCACCGGGGCACTCACGTCAAAGCGCAAAGCGTAACCGCGTCAACGAAATCGCCGGCGACGCCCGAAGATCGCCCACAACCCGGCCGCGGCCAATAGCAATCCGCCTGGCTCGGGGGCGAAGGTCAGTTCCAACTTTGGCGGCGTGGCCGAGGTGTCCGGCGAGCCCACACCGTTGGGGTGCGTGTAGGCGAAGATTTCTTCGAACGGGTCATCGTCCCCGTAAGAATCGCCATCAAGGGTCGTGAGTGTGCCGCCAAACGCCACGAACATCTCCCCGCTCGATTCCAGAAATTCGGTGAGCTTGAAGTTCAGGTAACCGACGCCGATGGGCGTTACCGCAATTTCGACGTATTCCCCGTTGTCGGCTGCGGAAACCACCGCCGTGCCAAACGTCGGCCCGCTGGCCAACTCGTCAAAAACCATGAGCGCGTCGCTCGTTTCATCCGAGCCTTCATAGTAACCGCCGGAACCGGCGATGTCGTAATGGTCCATCACCTCCGCTGCGGATTTCGAGCCGACGCCGGAGATAACGTAGGTCTCCGAAGGGCTGGGAGAGAGATACCCATCAAAGCCGTTCGCCGCGACGCTGGGCATGTAAACCTTGAGCGTGGCGGCCGTGATTGGCCCCGGGGGCGGACCGCCCAGCGCGGTCAAATACTCGGACATGTCGAACACGAAGAAGTTCTTGGCGACTTCATCCGGAAAAGTTGGCCCGCCGCCGTAACCAGTCGTCAGTCCCACGTGGTGATTGGCGAAGGCGCCTGGCGGCGTAATCGGCGAGGCAGGGCTAGTGTGGGCGTCCTCCTTGCTGCTGCGGCCACCCTCCGTGAAGAATCCGGCGTCGAAGAAATCAACGCTGATGGTGGTCTCCGCGCTCGCTGTGACGGCGACCGCGAGCGATCCCAGCACGGCGACGGCGAAAACCTTCGGCAAATATCCGGCGAAAGACGCCCGCAAACGGTCCGAATGGCGACGCAAACAAGCCGAAATCATGATCCGTCTCCCTTTGCCGACGCTGAAGAGCCTGAAACTAAACACATGGGTTGCCTTTAAGTATAGGCAATGGCGCCACCGCGTCAAGGGCCTGGCACAGACCGAAAGGAGTCTTCGTCGCGTTTCGGCGCACTCGGCGACGCCAAAGTCGTCGTTCGCTCCGCGAACGAACGCCCTTTCGCGGAGCGAAAGGCGACAAACCGCTTTCACCGAGCGAAAGGCGGCTTTACATCGCCACCCGGCGGTCGCTCTTGGTCAGATGGTTCATCGTCTCCATCGTCACCAGGATGATGGCGTCCCGCTCGGTGTCCTTGATCGACCGCCGCAGCCGAAGTCTGAGCACTCGGCAGCGGTCGATCATCTCGTTGAGCACCTGGTCGATGGTGTACTGGTACTGACCGGTCCAGTACGCGACCCGCTGGCGGATGTCGTGCCGCAGCTTGCGGAGCAGGCCGGCGGCGGTGGGCCGGTGGACGTGCTTGGGGTCGTCGGAAAAAAGCCGGCGAAGATGTTCATCGTAGAAGTTGGCGGCATCCACCGCGTAATAGCGCCGCTTCTTCTCATAATGTTCGCGCAGGGTGGTGCGGATGGTGCGGATCGGGTCGATCCGCTCGCGGCTGACGACCTTGGGCCGCTCGTGCGCCAGTTCCCCCATCAGTTCGTCCACGAATTCCAGCTTTCGTAGCGCCGGCCAGCCTTCGTAATCCCGCCGCCAGGTGCTGCGGGGTTTGAGCCACACGGCGAAGGTCTCGGCGAAGTCCTCGGTCGGATGGCTTTGGGCGTACCACATTTCCAGATGCAGCACGAATTTCTTGCTGTAGGGCTTTGGCCGGTAGTACGTCGGATACGGCTGCGACGCCGGGCCGAAGACCTCCCGCCACCGCTTGCGGCGGCGGAGGCGGTAGGCGTTGTCGATGGCGTGGCCGGTCTCGTGCCGCAGGATCCGCATGCACCACTCTTCCGTCGCGCCTTCCGCCTCGAACATCTGCTTCTGTTCAAGGCGGATCAGCCGCGGGTAAGCCAGATAGAACGGAATTGCGACGCCCGGCAGCACGTCGGGCGTGAACCACTCGTCCGAGAGCCAGAAGTTCGGCTTAAACGACAGCCCTTTCGCCTCCAACTCCCCATAGAGCCGCGAGATCCGGTCCTCAAGCGGCGTGCCCTCGATGGTCAGGCCCAGATCGCACATCCGCAGGTCAAGCAAATCGTCGTCGGCCAGATCATCCAGCCACGCGGGGCCGAAGCTGCGCGTAAGAACGCCTTTGCGTCGCTTGGTGCGGCTCATGGAGCTTGAATAATGGTAAGGAGCAAGGAGTACTGAATGGCGCAAGCCGTTTGTGCCGGGCGGCGCTATTCAGTATTCCCTATTCAGCATTCATTATTGTGCGATAGGTGTCCAGCGCGTCGGGAAACGGCCCCAAGGCCCGTTCGAATATCCCCAGCGTGTACGCGATGGTCATGCCGTAGTTGCATACCGGCACGCCCGCCATGCGGCACCGCAACATGCGGGAGAGGACCTCCCGGCGATTCCACATGCACGCGCCGCAATGGACGAGCAACCGGTACTTCGATAAGTCTTCGGGAAAATCGTGTCCCTGGGTGAAATGAAAGTCGAGATTTCCCCCCACGTACTGGGTCAGCCAACGGGGAATTTTCACTCTTCCAATATCATCGCCGATCGGGTGGTGCGAGCAACTCTCCGCAATCAGCACCGGGTCGCCCGGGGCGAGTCGCTCGATGGCGCACGCCCCGCGGACGAATTCGCTCAGATCCCCCTTTTGCCGGGCGAAGAGGATCGAGAAGGACGTCATGGGGATCTCGCCCGGCGTGTCCCCGCCTACCTTGAGAAACGCCTGGGAGTCGGTGACGACCAGGGCCGGCGGGCGTTTGAGCCGGTCCAGGGCGTCCCGCAGTTCGCGCTCCTTGACGACCATGCAGTAGGCGTCACCGTCGAGCAAATCGCGGATCGACTGGACCTGCGGCTGGATCAGCCGACCCTTTGGGGCCTCCATGTCGATGGGCACGACCAAAATCGCCAACTCACCCGCGGGAACCAGGTCGGAGAGGATCGGCGGCGTTTTGACGAAGTCCTCCGGCGCCGATTGGATAAGGGCCTCGCGGAGTTCGAAAAGTCCCCGTCCGGAGGGGGCGGCCGTTGGAATCGCTTTGACTTTTTGGTCACTTAGTCGCTGCAACATCGCGGCGCCCGGCGGCGCCAAATCGGCCTTGTTCAAGACGGCAACCACGGGAATCTCCCGCCGCGTCAGCTCCGCCAGCACCACGTCCTCAAACTCGCCCCAGCCGGCCTCGCCCGTCACGATCAACCCAACGTCGGTCCGATCGAAAACCTGCCGTGTCTTGGCGATCCGCAGTTCGCCCAACGCCCCGACGTCGTCCACACCTGCCGTATCAATGAAAAGCACCGGCCCCAGCGGCAGCAGTTCCATCGGCTTCTCGACCGGGTCGGTCGTCGTCCCCGCCACGTCCGACACAATCGACACGCTCTGCCGCGTAAGCGCATTGAGCAGCGACGACTTGCCGACATTCCGGCGGCCAAACAGGCCAATGTGCAGGCGAAAGGACTTGGGAGTAGGACGCATGGGAAGGCGGAAGTAGGAAGGCGGAAGGCGGAGCCCGAAGCGTAAGCAAGTGCATATCGTCGCGTTTCGCTCCGCAAAACGGCGTCTGCGAAGACGCTGTACCACGTGGCCGGCTTCGTTTCCACAGCCGTACTGGTACTCGCTTCACGTCCTTTCGTGAAGCGAAACGCGACGATCAATCATACAGATAAACCTCCACCTCGCTCCCCGCCGCCAGTTTTCCCGCCTCCGCCGGGACCAGCACGAACCCGTCGGCCTCCGTCGCCGCGGCCAGCACCGCCACGCGGCCGGTCGGTATCGGTGTGGCTATCTCGCCTGCCAGCTTGACGCACACGTAGTCGAGTTGGCCGGCCGTGGACGCAATGTCCGCCGCCAGCGTCGCCAGGCCGGTGCGATACGGCAGGACCCCGCTGGCGCCGGAGAGCTGCCGGATGACCGGGCCGACCACGGCGTCATACGCGCACAGGCATTCCAGCGGGTTGCCGGGCAGCAGAAACACCAGCCGATGCTCCATCCGCCCCACGCCGGTTTGATGCCCCGGGCGCAACGGCAGCCCGTCGAACTTCAGTTCCCCGTGCTTGGCGACGAGCGTGGCCGCGTGGTCGATGGGGCCGACCCGCGATCCGCCCGTGACCAGGACAATATCTCCCTCATCTTGCAGCGCCGCCAGGATGGCCGCCGGGTCGTCGTGGACGATGCCGGAAGCAAGCGGGATCCCGCCGTCGCGGTCGATCAGGCAGGCGAGCATCGGCGAATTCGCGTCGGGCACCCGCGGGCCCTTGGTAAACACGCCGGCCGGGGCGAGTTCGTCGCCGGTGGCCACCACGCGAACGCGGACCTGCCGGGTGACGTCCGCCACCGGCACGCCCATCTGCGAGAGCAGGCTGACATCATGCGGACGCAGCCGGCGGCCGGCGGTAAGCGGCCTGGCCCCGGCGGCGATGTCTTCCCCGCGACGTTCCACGTTGTCGCCCGACGCGACGGCGCCGGTGACGATCACCTGCCTGTCTTCGACGCTGGCGTCGGTGACGGGGACGACGGCGTCGGCCCCGTGCGGGAGCGCGGCCCCGGCGATGATTTCCGCCGCCCGGCCCGATTCGAGCGTGATCGACGGCGCCACGCCCGGACGCACCACCCCTACCAGTTGCAGGGCGACGGGTTTTTCTGCCGCCTGCCGCACGTCCGCGCTACGGACCGCAAAGCCGTCCACGATGGCCCGCTCGAACGACGGCACGTCGTGCTTGCACTTCACGTCGTAGGCCAGGACGCGCCCGCACAGTTCGGCCAGCGGCACGGTCTCCTCCGGCAGCGGCGAGAGCTGGCCGTCGATCCACGCGGCGACCTCGGCCAGGGCGGGGGAAAGCATGTTCATGTCTGCAATTCCAAGCGCAAGAAACACCAGAAACGGAAGCGGCTGCCGTTCGAGAATGCCGCCGCGCATTTTACGCGTTGGCAACGACCGTCGATACCGCAGACCAGAGCCGGAAGCGTAAGCAAGGCCCGTTGAACCCCGAGCCGCAGGCGAAGGGGGTATACGTATTACGAACAGCACAAGTTTTCGCACGTTGCGCAAGTTTTTGAACCGCAGATAAACGCAGATGGACGCAGAAAATCGGAAGCGAGGCGCCTTCCCTGAAAAAATCCGTATTACAAACGACGAAAGTTTTCGAAGCGTGCGCAAGTGCTCGGGGCTCGGGATTCGGGATTCGGGGCGTTCGTGCTTGGCACATTGGGGGAGCGATCATGAGCTTCCGTGAGGGAGTGGCCACCACAAATCGACACTGAGCCACGACCGTGAGGGAGTGGCCGCAGCAGGGTCAACGGGCGCGGGGGCCGCTTCCTGACGGGCGCGGCTCGGCGGCGGACGCAAAAGAGAAGCGGTCAAGGCTCGTACGTCGTGTCCGTCGTGCCGTGATGGTTCGTTTTCTGGATCAAAGGAGGAACCACGACGGATCCGTGACGATCCTTCTCGACACCGATCACCTTTCAGTGCTGGAAGATCCCCGCCATTCGGCCCGCTAGCCACTGTTGGACCGACTCGGCGAGGCGAATCTACGTGATTTCCGGCAGGTTCCTGGGCTGCGGGTCGAGGATTGGCTTCGCGCCTAGATTTTGACTCTTCCGCGTGTCGGTTTTTTTTCGCCGCTGGTCATTCTTTTTAGGGGACGCCGCTTTTTCTGGCCCTCCCCGGCGTTTCGCGCGCCGCGAAATGGATACAATGACAGAGCGGCGGGGCGGGAATCCGCGGCTCGAAGCGGTTTCGCCAAGCTACACATCGAGTCGCCGAGGGTTTGCGACCCCGTCCCTCCCGGTTTCCGTCGCCTGCGGCTCGGGGTTAAACGAAGAAAGCCGTCGCCTGCGACTCGGGGTTGAACGAGGGAGTCGCCGTCGCCTGCGGCTCGGGGTTAAACGAAACGAACCGGAAACGACGCATGGCTGTTACGCAACCTGTTTCCCAAAAGTCATTTGCGCTTGCCGATCTGGCGGTCGAGTGGCTCACATTGGCCGCCCACAGCCGGGATCGGGCGGCGTTCTTGCCGGAGGCCTTAGCCGCTTGCCGGCGGCTGGGGCTGCGGACGCCGGTCGCGGTTTACGGGCGGTATGACGGGGCCTGGCGGGAAATGGCCGCCAGCGACAACATGCCGGGGCTACCCCCGTCGAATCTGCTGGCCGAAGTGGCGGACCGCGGGGTGTGGGGCGCCGCGGGGCCTTGGACGGTCGTCCCACTGACCACGCCGGCCGCCGAGCGGCCGAGGGGGCACGTCGAGTGCCTCGCCGTAAATCTGCCCGACACCGACGCCGGGCAAACGCAGAAAACGGTTGTCGAAGTCGCCCGGCTTCTCGGCGCCGTGCTTTCTCTGCTGGCCACCTCGAGCCACGCCGCGACGCGGGTCCGGCGGCTGTCCGCCATTCTGGAAATCGCCAGCCAGTGGACCCAGTCGTTCGAAACCGAATCGCTGCTGACGCAAATGGCCCAGACGGCTGCCCGGCTTACCGGCTGCGAACGGGCCAGCGTCTTCATCTGGGACCGCCCGCGGAAGTCGCTGGTGGCGCGGCCGGCGCTCGGACTCGACGGCGGCGAACTCCGTCTGCCGGATGATCGCGGCGTGGTGGGGCGGTGCCTGGCCAGCGGTGAGGTCATCCGCATCAGCGAGCGGGAGGCCGCCACGGCGGGCAATGGCTCGCCCGGCCAACCCGCCGCCGCCATCGACCGGGCCACCGACAAAAAGACGGGGTTCACCACCCGCAACTTGCTGTGTGCGCCGCTGATCGGCAGCCGGGGCCAGACGCTGGGTGTGTTCGAATTACTCAATAAATCCCCAGGAGATTTTTCGGAAGAAGACGCGGAGGCCCTGACGGAACTGGCTGGCCACGCGGCGCTGGCCCTCGAAAAGACGCGGGAACTCGAAGGCCTCTTGCGGCGGAAGCAGGAAGACGCCGAGCAGGCCGCCCGCAGTGTGCAACTCATCGGCGAGAGCCCGGCCGTCGAACGGGTGCGCCGGGCGGCGGGCCGGGTGGCGAGGACCGACCTGGCGGTGCTGGTGCTCGGGCCCAACGGGTCCGGAAAGGAGGTGCTCAGCCGGCTCATCCATTTTCAAAGCGACCGGGCGGGCGGTCCCTGGTTGGCGGTCAACTGCGCGTCCCTCACGGAGACGCTGCTGGAAAGCGAACTCTTCGGCCACGAGAAAGGCGCGTTTACCGACGCCGCCGAGACGCGGGCCGGCAAGTTCGAGGCGGCGTCGGGCGGGACGCTTCTGCTCGATGAAATCGGCGACTTAAGCCCCGGCGGCCAGGCGAAGCTCTTGCGGGCCATGGAGGAGAAGGTTGTCGTCCGTGTCGGCGGCGTCACGCCCATCGCCACCGACGTCCGCGTCATCGCGGCGACCAACCAGGACCTCACGCGACTGGTGGAAGAGAAGCGGTTCCGCGAAGACCTGTTCTTCCGGCTCAACGTGGTCACGCTCGAAATGCCGCCGCTGGCCGAGCGGGGCGACGACGTGATACTCTTGGCGGAGCACTTCCTGACGGAGTTTTCGAGCCGGGCCCGCCGCAAGACGCCGCGGCTGACACCGGCGGCCAAGGGAAGGCTGCGGGCCCACACCTGGCCGGGCAACGTCCGCGAGCTAAGGAACCTGATGGAACGGCTGGCCTACCTGCTGGATCACGACGACATCGACGCGGACGACTTGAGCTTCATCATGGCGCCGGGGCGGGGCCGCGAGCGGCAGGATTCCCTCGACCAGTCGCTGGCGGAGGCCACGAAGGCGTTCCAGCAGACGTTCATCCGCCGCCAAATCGACGCCGCCACCGGCAACATGACGCAGGCCGCCGACCGCCTCGGCCTGCACCGCTCGAATCTCTACCGAAAGATGCGTCAGCTAGGAATGGACGCGTGAGCCCACGCAACGTTTAACCCCGAGCCGCAGGCGACGGAAACCTTCCGCGACCAGCGGTCGCGGTGTTGTGGCGGACGCCTCGATCCGATTGCAAATCGCGATGGCGGCGTTTACAAGGGTAGTCGGTTCCCTCGTTTCTTCCGGCGATTTTACGATGATGCGGCCGCCTGCCTACCTGGTGCAGTGGGTTCTCGCGTTTGCGGGATGGGTGGGCGTGGCGTGCGCCGGCTTCTTCTGGCTCGATCCCGCGCTGCGGGCCCGGCCCGTGGCATGGTTCTTCGTCGCCGTCCTGCTGGCCGGCGCCCTCGCCATCGCCTGGTGGCAAACCCGCCGCCTGCTGACGACGCTCACGCGGGTCGATGGGGCGCTGAAGTCGGTCATCGGCGGCCGCTACGATCAAACGCTCTTTCCCACCGGCCGTGACGAGTTGGGCGCCCTCGAAAGCCTTGTCGAGGAACTGCGGATGACCGTCCGAGATCGGCTCGCCACCCTCACCTCCCAGAGCAACCGCGCATCCGCCGTCCTCGACAGCATGGTCGAAGGCGTCCTTGCCGTAGACGCCGACCAGCGGCTGTTGCTCGTCAACGACGCGGCCCGCACCCTGCTCGATATCCCCGGCGACGCCCAACTCGGGCAGCCGCTGATGTCGGTGGTTCGCCGGCGGGCGATCCACGATGCGGTTGAGCGGGCCCTTGAGGACGAGCGGCCCGTCGAGACCGAGTTCGAACTGGATGCGGCGGGACGCCCCCGCCGCACGCTCACGCTCCGCGTCAGCCTGCTGGCAAGCGATATCGCCGAGGGGCTGGGGATCGTCGTGCGGGATATCACCGCCCTGCGCAAACTCGAAAATTTCCGCCGTGAGTTCGTCGCCAACGTCTCGCACGAGTTGAAAACACCCCTTGCCGCGATCCGGGCCTATGCGGAAACGATGCGGATGGACGATGCAAACCAGAGCCCGTCGGTCCGCGAACTCGCCGGGCGAATCGAGGAGCAGGCCGACCGGTTGGACCACCTGCTCGTCGACATGCTCCAGTTGGCCCGCATCGAGTCGGGCCGGGAGGCGTTTCAGCTTGCCGACATCGACATAACCAGCGCCGTTAGCGAAATGGTGAACGAGTACGTCGATGTCGCCAGCCGCAAGAAAATCACGCTGCACATGGCGCCGCCCGACGAGCCGGTCCGGGTACGGGCCGACCCGCCGGGCTTTCGCGCAGTGCTGGGGAATCTGATCGAAAACGCCATCAAATACACCGGCGAGGGGGGGCAGGTGGCGGTTCGCTGGCGCCCGGTCGATCACAGCGTCCGCGTCGAGGTCGAAGACACGGGCATCGGGATCGCGCCCGAGGACCAGGCCCGCGTGTTCGAACGTTTTTACCGCGTGGACAAGGCCCGCGCGACGGAACTGGGGGGCGCCGGCCTGGGGTTAGCGATTGTCAAACACATGGTGCAGGTCTTCCACGGCGAGTGCGGCGTTGAGAGCGAGCCGGGCGTGGGAAGCCGGTTCTGGTTTCGACTGCCGACCGTGTGATTTGGTAGAATACCAGCATATTCCGGTTCGCGGCGGCGCCATCGCTGGTCCCGGCCGGCTCACCTAACCGTATTCATCCATCGTTCATTAGGCGGAATCAGTATGAAATTCAAGGACTTCATCGTCAAAACGGCGATCCAGCCGCGGCTCAAATCAATGAACAAGGGCGGGGTCATCCAGGAACTGGTGCATGCCCTGGTCAGCGCCGGCGAGATTCCGGACGACGCAGAAAGTGAGATTCTCGGCAAGGTGCTGCAGCGGGAGGAGCTGGGGAGCACGGGCATCGGCCGCGGTGTGGCGGCCCCCCACGCCAAAAGCCCCGCCGCCAAGCGGGTGCTCGGAACCGTCGGCGTAAGCGCCAACGGCGTCGATTTCGCAAGTCTCGACGGCGAACCGGCCTATCTGTTCTTCCTGCTCGTCTCGCCGCCCGAGTCAGGCCAGGACCACCTCCGGGCCCTCGAGCACACCTCGCGGCAACTCCGCCAGGACCTGTTCATCCGCTTGTTGCGGCAGAGCGAGACGACCAGGGAGATCTACCAGATATTGGAAGAAGCGGACGAAAGCGACGGCGAAGCGTTCATCTAGCCGCACCGCCGCCCGTTCTTCGCTGACGCAGCGGGTTGCGAATCGACTACGCCGCTGGGGCCAGTGTCAACTCCTTGAGCGAGTCGAGCACCCCCAGCAGCTCTTCGCGGGAAATCTCCTTCCACCTGGCCGACTTGTGGCGGACGATGCAGACCTTGAACGCCTCGAAGGCCTCGGTCACGTCCTCGGGAAGTTCGCCGAGATGCTCGAACGGTTTGTGGGGCGGCGACGCCGTTTCGGCCGGTTGGTTCTTCTTGCCGGATTCAGGCCGCTCTTCCTTGGCGGCGGAGGTGGTGGCGGCGGCCCGGCTCGCTTCGTCGTCGGGCGTGGCGATCTCGGTGTACTGCGTCTTCACCGTCTCGCCTTTTTGCGGCGGCGCGTGTTCGCCGGTGGCGCGGTCCTCATCCCTTTCGGCCGTGACGATGTCGGTGTTTTTCGGCCGGTCCTTGGCGAGCTTGCCTTCCTGCTCCCAACGGACGTCCCGCATCCGGGAGACGGACCAGCCGTTTTGCACGGCGCCCTCGAGATACATCTCGGCATCGTCCCAGTCGAGCGCCGCCTGAAAATGGCTCCAGTACAGGCCATCGTAACTCTGGTAGGTATTGCGAAAGCGCTCGAACACCCGCCGCAACCGGCCCACGTGCTGGGCGGAGACGGAACCGACCAGTTTGCTCCAGGCCTCGTCGGAATACTCGGCCGGGTCGGCGCCCTCGTCCATCCTGGTCGCCCGCCATTGGACGATGATCTTGCCCTTTTCCCAGTTGGTGACGCTGACCAGCCGGTTCCAGCGACCGACAAACGGCTCAGACGCGACGTCGGCGACGGGCTCGGACGGATCGAGAGTGGCGACGGTGGAGGACGATCTTGGCGCCATGGCGAGACTCCTTTCTCTTGCGTGGTAGAACACGAAACGGGCGTAATGCCCAACGCCCCAGAATTTGCCACGGAAACGCCAGCATTGCTATCAGCGCACAGCGACAAACGCCGAAAAGCAGGACGATGCGGCCACAACTTGCTATCCGGTAAGATGTTAGGATATTCCGGCAAAGAGCGTCGCGCGTGGAAAACCTGTTACGGCCCTGTTGACGGTCGTCCATCGATGACAGCCAATGCGCTGACGCCGCAACAGGGTTAACGACGCGGGGGCTGCTTCCTGACGGGCGCGGCTCGGCTCGGCGCGGCAAGATACGTCCCAAGAAATCCGCGTTTATCCGTGTCCATCTGTGGTTCTTTCTTTGGTTGCGGCCGAAGGGGCCGCGCTGGGATAATCCACATCATGTCTGAGCAGCAAACCATCACGATTGTCGGCGTGGGCCTGATCGGCGGGTCGATCGGGGCTGCCGTGAAGAAGCGGCGGATGTTTGCCCGCGTGATCGGCGTGGGCCGGCGGCAGTCGAGTCTGGACCGGGCGATGAACTGCGGCGTCGTCGATGAAACGACCCTGGACTTGAGGGAAGCCGCCGCCCGGTCGGACCTCCTCGTCCTCTGCTCGCCGGTGGAAATCATCGCCAGGCAAGCGGCGCAGGCGGTAGCCGTGATGCCGGAGCGGTCGATCGTCACCGACGCCGGAAGCGTCAAAGGCGCCATCGCCCGGGAGTTTGGAGATTGGAGGCTGGAGGCTGGAGAAAGGAAATCGGAAGTCGGAAGTCGGAAGGCCCCGAAGCCAATCCCAAATCCCAACTCCCAAATCCCAAATCCCAAATCGAAACAGGTCTCGCCTTCCGCCAACCGCTTTCCGCCTTCCCCCACGTTTCTTCCCGCCCACCCCCTAGCCGGCAGCGAAAAGACCGGCCCCGAGCACGCCGACGCCGATCTCTTCGAGGGCCGCGTCACGATCCTCACGCCGTTGCCCGATTCACCCGCGTGGGCCGTTACGCGGACGCGGGAGTTCTGGGAAGGGCTCGGTAGCCGTGTCTTCGAAATGACGCCGGACGAGCACGACGCCGCGGTGGCGGCCATTTCGCACGCGCCGCACGTGGTCGCGTCCGCGTTGGCCGCGGCCACTCCGGCGGAACGGACCGAACTGGCCGGCCGGGGCTGGCTCGACACCACGCGGGTCGCCGGCGGAGATGTCGAGCTGTGGCGGCAGATTCTCACCGCCAATCGGGCCCACACCTTGTCGGCCCTGGCCGCGTTTGCGAAAACGCTAGATCAACTTCACGCGGCGTTGGAACACGAAGACGACGCCGCGTTGACCCGCCTGCTGGCCGAAGGGAAGGACCGCCGTGACGCTGTGGGAAGTGGACATCTACCCGGGGGAGAATGAACCGGATCCGCTGGCGGCCGCCGCGGTGGCGGACGCCGCGGAGCTGCAAATCTGTGACGGACTTGTCGCCCGAGCGGCCACCGGCTATCTCTTGGAAGGTGAACTCTCCGAGGAAGATGCGCATCGCGCCGCAAAAGAGCTTCTCGCGGACGCCATCGCGCAGACCACGCTGGTCGCGCAAATCGGCGATGCGAAGCTGAGCGATTCGACAGCCGCGGAAGCGCCGCCCGCGGCGTCCCTGGTCGTGCACGTGCTGCCCAAGCCGGGCGTGATGGACCCGGTCGCCCAGTCGGCCCTCGGCGCCCTCACGGAGGCGGGCCTGAACGTCACCGCGGTCCGCACGTTCAAGAAATACTGGCTCCCGTTTCTTTCCGAAGAAGCGATCCAAAAACTCGCCGCGAAATCGCTCGCCAATGACGCCATCGAGCAGGTGATCGTCGGACCGCTGCGTCTTGCGCGGCTCGATGTCGGCTCGGAATACTCCTTTCAAAAGCGGGAAATCGCCATCCGCGATCTCGATGACGCCGCCCTCGAGCAGCTTTCGAAGGAGGGCCAGCTCTATCTCACCCTCGTCGAGATGCGGACGATCCAACAGCATTTTCGGGACCTCCGCCGCGAGCCGACCGACGTGGAGCTCGAAACGATCGCCCAGACATGGAGCGAGCACTGCAGCCACAAGACGCTGGCCGGCCGCATCTCCTACCGGGACGAAAACGGCGAGCGGCAATTTACCAACATGCTCAAGGAGACGATCTTCGCCGCCACGCAAGAAATCAAGCAAACGCTCGGCGAAGACGACTGGCTGGTGAGCGTCTTTAAGGACAACGCGGGCGTGGTCACCTTCGACGACCATGAGCACGCGTGCTTTAAGGTCGAGACGCACAACCATCCCTCCGCCCTCGAGCCGTACGGCGGCGCCAACACCGGCGTGGGCGGCGTGATCCGCGATATTCTGGGCGTGGGCCTGGGCGCCCGGCTGGTGGCCAACACCGACGTCTTCTGCTTCGCGGATCCGAACACGCCGGCCGACAACCTGCCGCCGGGCGTGCTGCACCCGCGGCGGGTGATGAAGGGGGTGGTCAGCGGCGTGCGGGACTACGGCAATCGGATGGGCATCCCCACCGTCAACGGCGCGATTTGTTTCGACCCCGCCTATCTCGGTAACCCGCTCGTCTTCTGCGGCGCCGTCGGCATGTTGCCGCGTGACAAGGTCGAGAAAGCCGCGCAACCCGGCGATTGGATCGTCACCATCGGCGGACGCACCGGCCGCGACGGCATCCACGGCGCCACGTTCAGCTCGGCGGAATTGACGCACGAGAGCGAAACGCTTTCCGGCGGGGCCGTGCAAATCGGCAACGCCATCACCGAGAAGATGGTGGCCGACGTGCTGCTCGCCGCCCGAGACCGCGGCCTCTACACCGCGGTGACCGATTGCGGGGCGGGCGGGTTTTCCTCCGCCGTGGGCGAGATGGGTGAGAAGGTCGGCGCCAAAGTACAGCTTGAAAAAGCGCCGCTGAAATACTCGGGCCTTTCCTACGACGAGATATGGATCAGCGAGGCCCAGGAGCGGATGGTCCTGGCCGTCCCGCCACAGCACTGGCAAGCATTGCAGGCCCTGTGCGACGCGGAAGGGGTCGAGGCCACCGTGATCGGCACGTTTGAAAATACCGGCCGGCTAAAACTGACGTATCAAGGCCACGAAGTGGCCGATCTGGACATGCGATTTCTCCATGACGGCCGGCCGCCCGTGGTGCGGGAAGCCGTGTTCCGGCCGCGGCCCGTCGAGGAACAACCGCCACCGCAAAAACCGGATGGCGATTACACGCAAAGCCTGTTGAACATTCTCGCCTCGCCCAATGTTTGCAGCAAAGAATGGGTCATCCGCCAGTACGACCACGAGGTGCAGGGCGGCTCGGTCATCAAGCCGCTCGTCGGCGAAGCCGGCGACGGCCCCGGCGACGCGGCGGTCATCCGGCCCCGGCTGGATAGCCGGCGGGGCCTGGTCCTGGGCTGCGGCCTCAATCCGCGCTTCGGCCGCTTCGACACCTATCACATGGCGGCCAGCGCCATCGACGAGGCGATTCGCAACTGCGTCGCCGTCGGAGCCAATCCCGCCCGCATCGCGCTACTGGACAACTTCTGCTGGGGATACACCGACCGGCCCGAGACGCTCGGTTCGCTCACCCGGGCCGCCATCGCCTGCCACGACATGGCCCTGGCCCTGGCGACGCCGTTTATCAGCGGCAAAGACAGCCTGAACAACGAATTCAGCTATTTCGATTCCAGCGGAAACAAGCAAACCATCGCCATCCTGCCCACGCTGCTCATTTCCGCTTTGGGGCAAGTCGATGACGTGGAAGAGTGCGTGACGATGGATCTGAAAGACCCGGACAGTTACCTGTATCTCGTCGGCCAGACGCACAACGAAATGGCGGGATCGCATTTCCACCTGGTCGAAGACATGGGCGGCGGCCGCGTCCCGCGGGTCCGCCCGGAAATTGCCCGCGAGACGTTCGCCCGGCTGCACGCCGCGATCCGCGACGGCCTGGTCAGCGCCTGCCATGATCTGAGCGAGGGCGGTCTGGCAGTAGCCGCCGCCGAGATGGCGTTCGCCGGCGGTGTCGGCGCCGTCCTCACGCTCACGCGCGTTCCCATGAACGAGGAATTGGCGGAGGCGGCGCCCGAGACCGCCAACCCGGTCCTCCTCTTCAGCGAGAGCAACAGCCGCTTTCTGGTCGAAGTCCCGGCCGCCAGGACGCAGCGGTTCGAAGAACGCATGGAGGGCCTGCCGCTCAACGCCGTCGGCCAAACCCAGGCGGACGAACGCCTGGTGATCCTCGGCGTGGCGGACGCAGAGAGCGAACCGGCGCCGGTGATCGACGCCGACCTGGGCGAGCTGAAGACGGCCTGGCGCCGCCCGCTTACTCTTTGCGAAACACGATCCGATCCAGCCTGACGTTCGGCTCGGCGAAGCTGAGGACGACCTCGCACTCGCCGTCCTTTTCGATCTTCGCGCGGGGCTCGACCAGGTCGTAGTCCGACGGCACGGCTTCTTCGATCGTGAATTCGCTCTGATAGAGCCGGGCCTTCACGCCGCCGAACTCGAGGAACACCGCGTCCTCGTCCTCTGCCCCGCCGATCATGTACAGCGCCGCGTACCAGGTTCCCGGAGAAAGCGTGACGCTGCCGACCGCCCGGCTTTTCTCGCCGCTGAACTCGACCGCCTTGCCGCCGCTGGCGCCCTCGAGCGCGACGACCTTGGCGTCGGTCAGCTTGAACGATTCGACTTCGACGGCCACCTTCTGGGCGGCATCCTCGGCGAGGACGCCCGAAACGAACACGGACAACACAATCAGCATCGGCCATACAAACTTCATGGTGGGTCTCCTTGCGGCAGTTGCCGTAAACGGGTTTCCGGAATCGCCGGCGGCGACGCCAACTTACCCAGTAGATTATGAAAAGCGGCCGCCGCAAAGTAAACGGAGGAGAGCGTGGCGCCGAATGGTATAACGCCTTCGGCGTAACCGGCCCGATTCGCAACCGTGACCCAGGGTGCGCTGCGCGACCCTGGGCTGCGGGATACAACGCCTTCGGCGTAGTGGGTTTACATCTGGTAGCGGGGACAGGTCCTCGCCCGCACCAAGCGGCACATGGTCGTGGGCCCGCAAAACGGCTCGGATTGGAAATTCCTGGAATACGCCGGACCGTATCCGTAAGGGAGTGGCCGCAGCAAATCGACACTGAGCCACGACCGTGAGGGAGTGGCCACCGCAAATCGATACTGAGCCACGACCGTGAGGGAGTGGCCGCAGCAGGGTCAACGGACGCGGGGGCCGCTTCCTGACGGGCGCGGCTCGGCTCGGCTCGGCGGGGGCCGCTTCCTGATGGGCGCGGCTCGGCTCGGCGGCTTGCCGTTAAACGCGGGTTCCGGCGCCCGCTAATTCTTCAAATCCTTCTGGAACTGCTCGAGCTGCTGTTCCCATCGCTTCGCCAGGCTCTTGACCAGTTCCGGCCGCAGCGCCGCCAGGTTGTTGGTCTCCGTGCGGTCCTTGGCCAGGTCGAAAAGCTCCCACGGCTCGCCGCGGGCGGAGACGATCTTCCAGTCGCCGCGGCGGAAGGCCCGGTGGCCTTCGTGCAGCCACCACAGTTCGCGGTCGGCCGCATCCGCATCCACGGAAAAGGCGTGGGCGAAGTTCGCGCCCGGTCGCGGCGGGGCGTCGTCCGTTAATGGCTTGTCGTCGCCTTCGCCGATCAGGCCAAGCACGGTGGGAACGAGATCAATCACGTGCCCCGGCGTCACTACCAGCCGGCCGGGCTTTTCGATGCCCTTGGGCCAATGGGCGATCAGCGGCGTGCAGATGCCCCCTTCGTGCACCCACGTCTTGTGGCGGCGAAACGGCGTGTTGGCGACCGTGGACCAACCGGGCCCCAGGCACAGGTAGCTCTTGGACGAACCGCGAGCCGCCTCGGGGTCGTGCCCGCCGCCGCGGACGAGGATCTCCGCGCTGGCCCCGTTGTCGGAAAGGACGAGGATCAGCGTGTCCTGAAACACGTTCATCGTTTTCAGTTCCGCCACCAGCCGGCCGACTTCCCGGTCGATGCGGTCCACCATCGCCGCGTGAATTTCCATCTTGTCGGCCTGGAACCGCCGCTGCGAATCGGTGAGTTCGTCCCACGGCAGCGGGCGATTCACTTCGCCCTCGCCCAATACCTTTAGGGCGTTGGGGTTGTCATGCGGCGGTCCGAGGTCGCGCTCGACAGCCGAAAGCGTTCCGCCCGCCACGCCGAGTTCCTGAACCCGCCGCCAACGCTCGGCTCGGATTCCTTCCCACCCGGCGTCGTACTTTCCGTCGTAGCGGGCGATGTCCTCCGCCGGCGCGTGCAGCGGAAAGTGCGGCGAAATGTACGCCACGTACAGAAAGAACGGCTGCTCCGCATGGTCGCGGGCGTGGCCGCGGAGAAATCCCAGGGATTGATCGGTAATGGCGGTCGTCGAGTAACCCGCCGCATCCGTCGCCGGGCCGTTTGCCGCCTGCCGCTTGGATCGCCCGGCGCCGGTCGCAAAATGGTTGTCGTGATTGTTTCGGATGAACGCGCGATTGAAGCCGCTTTGCAGCGGATCGCCGTCGATGTGCCACTTTCCGCTGATGTAACTTCGGTAGCCGTGCGGGGCGAGCAGCTTGGGCAGCAGCGGCGCCCAGGCGGGGCGATTTCCGCGGTCGATGCCCGGCCCCACATCCCGCCGCACCTGCTGGGCGTAGTAGCCGGTCAGCAGCGCCGCCCGCGTCGGCCAACAACGGGCCGTGTTGTAGAACTGCGTGAACCGCAGCCCGTCGGCGGCGAGCCGGTCCACATTGGGCGTTTGGATTTCCCCGCCGTAACAGCCCAGATCGCTAAAGCCCATGTCGTCCGCGAGGATCACGACGACGTTGGGCGCGGCGTCGGCCGGCGCCGGCGCGATCCCGACGCCGACGAAAGAAAGAAAAACCGCCAAGGCGCCAGAAAGCGTGGTCCATCGTTGTCGCATCATTCGTCCTCTCGGCCGTCGCCGTTGCCGGCGTCGGTATAGGAATGGGCCGGGGATGGGTGGTAGGCGGCGTCGGCTTCGCCGTCGCGGCGACGCCAGTCGTCGCGGTCGCCCGGCGCAGACGCTTCGTCCATCTCGCGGTTGCGCCCGGCGACGGGCCCCGCGTAGCGGTCCTCGCCGTCGGCCGCGTGGTCTCGCGTCACCCCGAATATCTTAGCGTAGATCTCGTACCATGTCGGCGCGATCACCAGCACCAGCACCGTGGAGAACATCAACCCGAAGGCGAGGCTGGTCGCCATCGGAATGAGCACCTGGGCCTGCAGCGACGTCTCCAGCAGAATCGGCAGCAGCCCTGCGATGGTCGTGGCCGAGGTCAGCAGCACCGGGCGGAAGCGGCGGCGGCCCGACTCGATCAGGGCCTCCCGCAGCGGCATCCCGTCGCGGACGCGGTGGTTGATGAAGTCGATCAGCACGATCGAGTCGTTCACCACCACGCCGGTCAGGGCCACCAGGCCGAAGACGCTGAAGAGCGTCAGTGGAAGCTGCAAGAACATGTGCCCGAACACCGCCCCGACCACGCCGAAGGGGATGATCAGCATGATGATGACCGGCTGCAAGTAGCTGCGGAACTGCAGCGTGAGCAACGCGAACATGCAAAACAGGGCGATCACCAGGCCGATCATCAGCCCCGACAGCGATTCCGCCGTCTGCTCCGCCTGGCCCTCCCAACGAATCTGCACGCCGGGATACTGCGCCAGCAGGGTCGGCATGAAGGTCTTCTGCATGTCGCGGGTGATATTGCTCGCGTTGGCCCTCGCCTCGTCGATGTCGGCCGTCACCGTGATCGAGCGGAGCTGGTCGGTGCGGTTGATCTCGCTGTAGCCCCGCTCGACCGTGATTTCCGCGACGTCGGTCAGCGGGATTTCGTACGGGCCGCTCCCGCTGGCGGCCCCGCCGAGCAGTTCCCGCACCAGGTCGCCGGTGGGGGGCGCCACGCGGACCCGCAGCTCGTCGAACTTGGCCAGCTTCTGCCGCTCTTCCTTCGGGTAGCGGACCATCAGTTTCACCTCGTGCCGGCCGCGTTGCAGCCGCATTACTTCTTCGCCGTAGTAGCTGCTGCGGACCGTCTGGGCGATGTCCTCGACCGTCACGCCCAGCGACTTGCCGCGGTCGTTCACCTTGAGCTGGTATTCCCACTTACCCGGCCGGGAGTTGTCGCGGATGTCGAACACGCCGGGGTACTCGGCCAGCTTCTTCTTGGCCGCTTCGATGGCGGCTTCCATCTGCTCCATCTGTTCCGGCTGGGCGAGCATTTTGAACTCGATCGCGGCGCCGCCCGGGCCGAACCCCTGGGCGCCGAAGACGACGCTTTCGGCGCCGGGAAAGTCGCCGGCCCGCTTCCGCCACTCCTTGACCACCCACTCGCTGGAGACCTCCCGCTGGTTGGTCTCGACCAGTTCGACCGCCACGGCGCCGGTGAACGCCCCGCTGGCCGCCTCGCCCGGCCGGATCTCGCCGCTCACGTCGATTTCGCCCACCGCGAAGTGGGTCACCTTGACCAGGTCGGTCAGGGGGTAATCGGCGCCGTGTTCTTCCCGCATCCGCTCGCCATACTCTTCATCAATCTCCTGAATCGCCGCGAGCATCCGGCGAGTCTCCAACTCGGTGAAGTCGCCGGGCGTGCCGTCCGGATAGGTGACCGCCCCCTGGATGTTGCTGCCGTCGAGCTTGGGGAAACCGTTCCAGGGCACGATGCCGGAGCGGTAGATGCCGAACGTGATCAGCAACAGGGCCAAGGCGCCGGCGGCGACCACCGTGGGGTTCACCAGCGAAAACCTCAGCACCGGCGTGTAAATGCGGTTGATGAACCATTGCAGCGCGTTGTCGGTGGCGTCGTTCAGTTTGTCCATCAGCAGACCGCCGTACGCCAGCGGCAAAAACAAGAACGGCGCGACGGCGATCAGGAGCAACAGCCCAAACGCCGCCAGCGCCAGGTGGAAGGCCATTCCGGCGAGCGCCGGCGAGAGCGCCACCAGCCTTTCCCATAGGCCTGCTTGATAGCTCACGACGACCGCCGAAATCGCCAGGCCAAAGCAAACCGCCCACGGCAGGAAAAAGCCGGGCCGGCACGCGCGGCGGTAACCCCTTAAAAACGGAGACTTCGGATCGAGTTTGCCGTGCCCCTGGTTGGGATCGTCGTCGCCGTGCTTGGAATGCGCCAAATGGCACGGCAGGATGAACGTGCTCTCGAACAGCGAAATCAAGAGCATCACAATCACCGCCAGCGGCATCACCGCGATGAACTTGCCCATGATGCCCGGCACGAACAAAAGCGGCGAGAACGCGATGATGGTCGTCGTGACCGAGGCGAGCACGGACGGCATGACCTCGTACGTGCCGTCGATGGCCGCCCGCACAAACGGCTTGCCCATCTGCCGGTGGGAGTAGACGTTTTCGCCGACCACAATCGCGTCATCGACCAGAATACCCAGAGCCATCAGAAACGCGAACATCGAAAGCATGTTCAGCGTCTGCCCCATCGCAAACAAAATCGCCATCGCCCCGAACATCGAGATGGGGATGCCCATCGCCACCCAAAACGCCAGCCGCCGTTCCAAAAAAAGCGCCAGCACCACGAATACCAGCACCAGCCCCTGCAAACCGTTGCGGGCCAGCAACTCCATCCGCTCTTCGACCATGATCGACCGGTCGTTCCATACGGCCACGTCGTAACCCAGCGGCAGCGGCCTGATCTTTTGGCCGGTAAGCCGCTCAATCTTCTCGCGGGCGTCTTCCAGGGCGCCCGGCTTCGATTCCTGGATCGCTTCCCGCAGAAACGTCAGGTACGCGTTGACCTCGGACACAATTTGCAACAAGTCTTCGTCGGACGTCTTATCGACCGAAACCGTCAGTCCCGGCCGGCCGTTGATGTAGTTGATCGCGGTGCTGTCGATGAACTCGTCGCGAACCGTGCCGATGTCCTCGACGGTAAGCACCACGCCGCTGGGATCGGTCACCAGCGGCACGTTTTCGATCTCTTCCCCCGTCTCGCCCTTGTTCTTGCCGCGAAGCAGAATCTCCTGCGAGTCGGTGGTCATCTTGCCGCCGGGCAGCTCCATGTTTTCGCGGCGGACCGCCATCGCCACGTCCCGCAGGCTTTTGCCGTAGCGGCGGAGCGTCGCCTCGGCAATCTCCACGTCAATCTGGAAGTCCCGGCCGCCGATCACGCTGGCCTGCGTGACGGACGGCAAGAGCAGCAAATCGTTGCGGACCCGCTCGGCAATCCGCCGCAGTTCCAGCTCGTCCTTCTCGGCGCCTGCCGGAGCCAGAATGCCGATGCGGATGGCCGGACTGCGGAAGGTGATCTGCGTGACCTCCGGGTCTTCCGCCAACACCGGCATGCTGGGAATGCGGTCGACCTCGGAGCGGACCTCGTTGAGCTTCTTCTGAACGTCCTTGACGGACGCCTTCAGTTCGATGATGACCGTGCCCATGCCCTCCCGCGAGACGGACGACAGCTTGTCGATCCCCTCGATGGAAAAGACCGCCTCTTCGATCTTCTCGCAGATGCCCTCCTCGACCTCCTCGGGGCTGGCGCCGGGATACGGCACGTTGATGAGGATGATCTCGAGTTCGAACTCGGGAAACACCTCGCGACGGATGATCACCGTGGCGCCGATGCCGACGACGATAATCGCCAGCATCAACGTATTCATCGCTGGAGTATTGCTGATCGCCCAGCGGATGAGAGACTTCATGGGTGTGCCTGCAAAACGCTGCTACTTGTTTGGACTATATTTGGAACATTCGAAATTCGAACTTGTTTCGGATTTCGATATTCGGATTTCGAATTTCGGATCTGGTCTCTACCTTTGCGGCCGTTCCGCCTCCTCATCAACCCGCACTTCTTCCACCGGCAGTCCTTGCCTGGCCCCCGGCAGGCCCGCGATCGCCACCCGGTCGCCCGCTTCCAGAAAGTCGCCGGGCGCCGGGCGGATGAGGATCGCGCTTTCCAGCGCGTCGTCCCTCAACTCCGGCCGGCGAAACACCCGCGGAGAAATCAGCGTGTTCAAGTCGGTCTGGGAAAGGTATGGATCGCGGATCAGCCGCGCCCGCACTTCCGGCGTGAAGGCCCCTTCCTGAAACACCTGCCCGGCCAAAGCGTCGTCAACGAGCACGTTGCGCTTCAGCACGCTGCGCGGAATGGCGCTGGCCACCTTCACGTCGATGATCTCGATCTGGCCGTTCGCCTCCGACGGGTCCGCCCTTCCTTCTTCCGTGGGCCCTTTTAGCGGAACGACCCGCCACACGCGGTTGCCCGGCTTTAGCGCGCTCTCCGGAATCCGAAGAAGCTGCTGCCGCGGCCGGGCGTGAATTTCCAAGGACACGAACATCCCCCGCACCAGGGCGGGCGGGCCCGCCCGCAACTCGCCCGAGAGCGTGCGGACGCTCACGTCTCGCGGGTCGCTCACCGTCACCCGCACCGGCGCCGTGCGAGTCCGTTCATCCAGGCCCAGTCCGTCGTAGCGGGAAAGTTCCCCTTCCCACGTGTATTCGCCGCCGGCCAGCTCGTAGACGACGGTAACCGGCGTGGGCGGCAACTCGTACGCTTGCTCCGTCCGAGCCTGCTGCAATTCCCCGGGCGACCGCTCCACCTGGTCCCAAATCCAGTACAGGTCCTTCATCCGCAGCCGGCATTCGACTTCCGCCCGGCTGGTGTCTTCGATGCTGAACAGGGCCATCCCCTTTTGCACGAAGGCCCCCTGCTCCACGGGGTCCTCCGTAATCACACCGTCGACCGGGGCGTAGATCTTGGTGCGGGCCAGGTCGAGCCGGGCTTTTTCGAGAAGCGTTTCCGCCCGTTGCTGCGCCGCCTCCAAGCGTTCCTCACCGACCTCGAGCGAGCGCGCGCGGCTTTCCAGGTCGGTGACCACCTGCTGTGTCTGCAGCAGCGTCTTTTTGACCCGTTCCAGTTCCCGCTCGGGAATCATGTTGCGGTCGAAGAGCGATTGCTGCCGCGACATCTCGATCTGGTCGAACCGGAGCTGCTCCTTGGCGACCTCGAGTTGGGATTGATTGTTGGCGATCGTTTCGAGCTGTTCTTCCAGCATCGCCTGCGCCTGTTTCACCTCGGCGGTAAGGCGGGACACCTCGAACTCGTAATCGGCCGGGTCGATTTCCATCAAGAGCGTGTCGGCCCGCACGTAGTCGCCCGCCTTCCAATCGCCGGCGCCGTTTCCGTCCTTGTCTTTGAGCCCCTTGAATCGCACGCGGCCGCCCACTTCCGCCGCCACGTCGATCTCGCGGAACGGCCGGACCTGGCCGTCGGCGTGGATCGTCAGCTCCGCCTGGTGGGGGACCACCGCGACCGTGCGGAGTTGACCGATCGTGTCGGCCGCGCCGCGCTGCCGCTCGGGCGGTTTGCGGCCGCCCAGGGCGAAAAAGATCCCCACCCCCACCGCCAGAACCGCGACGGGCGCCAACACACGGGCGACGACGCCGAAACCGCCCCACGGGCGGGCCAGGCGGGATTGCTCGCGAGCAGGTAAAGACATGATGAATACCTCCACGTTATTCTATGGCTTACTGCATATTTAGTCAATACATCTTCACCATCTGTTACGCATCTTGGGACGATTCCGCCAGCGGGGAACGCGGGTCGCGCTGTCTACCGTTCCCATTCGCCCCCGGCGGCTGGATCCCGTATGACGCCTCGTGGGCGTTATCCGACGGCCGCGGCGTTCCGCCCGGCGCCGGCGTTTCCTTTGCAAACGCGAGCGCCGCGTCCCGCTCCGCCGCGGGAATGCCAACCGCGGCAAAGCTGAACGACACCACATGCTCGATCAGGTCGTCCAGTCGAAAATGATCGCCCCAATCGTCCTCGCCGACGATCTGGCGAATGACCGGGGCCGCCGCCCGCAGGTACACCACCTGTCCAATCACGCTGAAGGCCGTCTGTTTGAGCCGGTGCGGCGGGACCTCCGCCGGCAGGATCTCCCCCAAAACGTCGCAAAGCTGATTGAACCGACGCCGGATGAACTGCTCGATCAACTCCCGCGCGGCGTCGCTGGGGGCCGTCATCTCCCGCATCAGCAGCCGGGCTTGCCAGGGCTCGCGGTTCATTCCATACATCTGCCGCAGCGCCACGGCGATCAGATGCGCCAGCTTGTGGGAAGCCGGCGTGTGCGGCGGCCAGCCGAGCGGCTCGTTGGGAACCTTGCTCAGCGGATGGGCGTGTTTGACCGTCTCGATGTACAGCCGCCGCTTGTCGCCGAAGTGGTAATTGACACTGGCAAGATTGGCGCCGGCCGCGTGGCAGATCTCGCGAATGGTGGCGCCGGCAAACCCCTTTTCTGCAAAAATGGGCCCAGCCGACTCGAGCAGCCGCGTTTTGACATCATCGGAAGCCATAAACTAAAACCCCCAAGCAAAAGCGAGGAAGCCGCGGAAACCCGAAGCGTAAGCAAGGGAATCGAGGGCGTGCCCACCACTGTTTCAAACAACCGTTTCAATCCATTGTATGAAACAATCGTTTCATGTCAATGCCCGGCTCCAGGACCGAGGCGCCAGAAGCCGCCACGCACAAAGGGGGGCGCGGGTTTATACTACGACCAGCAATGTGCACGGAAAGGTTTCCCGCTCAACGCAAGTCGGAAATCCCGGACAAGCGTTCAAGTAGGGTCCGCCGACCCCGTCATCATTTCGAAAGGCCGACATGAGACACATTTTCGATCTGCGTTGGTCGCGCTGTTGGATGGTGTCCTGCCTCACCTGAAAATGGAATTTTCCGCTGGTTGGGTTAGTCTCACCTGACAGGAGGCCGCCAAGGGCCACCGGATCGAGCAGCTTGAGGCGAAGCTCGCCAACAAGAACGAGGTGA
>Ga0180438_10000634_pt1 | contig 66076 bp, 58 predicted proteins | sample SS_ome_12_FD_132455 | JGI IMG/M metagenome (GOLD analysis project Ga0180438, IMG submission 132455) | Hypersaline lake sediment archaeal communities from the Salton Sea, California, USA - SS_3_D_2 metaG | ecosystem: Environmental > Aquatic > Non-marine Saline and Alkaline > Hypersaline >...
CACCGGTTTCTGCCGTCAACTCCTCAGCCTTCTTGAAGGCGCCATCCCGGCCTACCTCGAACACCGGGTTGTTCAACGCCTTCGGGATCCAGGCGATGGTCAGCGACTCCGGTGCCTCAGCCGGTGCCTCGGCTGGTGCAGCCTCTTGCTGGCCGCAACCTGCCATTACCGTGATTAGCAGCATGGCAGCAGCCACAGACAGGAGTGTATACCTTCTCATGACTTCCTCCCTATAGATAGACTATCTTCCCCAAGAATGAAGACTGGATCGGCTTCAACCACCTCCTTCTCTCGGTGAGTTCTGATGGTGACCGCACCGTCCAGACCTAGCACGGCCAAGTATAGTACAGCGTATAGGAGAAACTCGCGCGTTTCAACACCCTCTCCCCCCACATCTTTGTGGGGTCTCTCCTGTTTCTCTGGTAGGATTTCCCCCCCCCTTCCCACATCGTCAGGAGTCTCTCCTATCTTACCGGGGGGTTTGTCCACCTTGCTCCAATGAGAGAATGCAGTTGACAACGGTTCATTATGACGAACAACCTTACTTGGCAGTCATGATCTTGGCCTCGCTTCTACCCTGTCACTACTGCACCACAGAGGTTGACGCTGGGACTCCATCGTTAGTAGAATCGAATCATGGGCAAGGTACATATCATGCTGGCGGATGATCATGCTGTCGTACGTGCAGGCATCCGTAATGCTTTGCAGGAAATGGATAACCTGGAGATTGTCGGCGAGGTTGGGGACGGCCCCTCACTCCTACAGGCGCTGGAAGAAACGCGGCCTGACTGCCTCTTGATCGACGTGACGATGCCCGACTTTGAACCGGTGGCTGCCATTCGCCAGATTCGAGTTCGCTACCCCACGATGAGGGTTCTGGTAGTCAGCGCCTACGACGACGACTTCTACGTGCAAGGACTGCTGGGAGCCGGCGTGGACGGCTATCACCTCAAGGACCAACCGCTCAGTGACTTGCGGCTGGCCGTAGAGCGCGTGCTGGCGGGCGAACGGTGGCTATCTGGTCCGTTGATCGATAAGCTGATCAGCTATGGCGAATCCAGCACCCCATCTCCGGCCTTGACGACCCGGCAGCGCGAGATCCTGGGATTGCTACAGCAGGGCCTAGACAATCAAACTATCGCCCGCGAGACAGAATTGAGCGTCGGGACTGTCGAAAATCACCTCACCCGCATCTACCGTCTGCTCAACGTCCAGAGTCGCCTGGAAGCAGTCCGGTACGTGATGGATCATCCTGAAGTGCTCGCTCCACCTGGCCAGGTCGCAATTGTGAGTTCCAGCTCCCCTGAAATCTCTTCCAGGGAAGACATCACATTGCTCCTGGTTGATGACAATGCACGCTACCGCTGCGATTTACGACGCATGATCGGGCGGGTATTTCCGCAAGCTATGATCTACGAGGCTGAGAACACCAGAGAAGCCGTGCGACTGGCCGAGCGCGTTGTACCCCAATTGGTGTTCGTTGACGTGATACTGGGTGAGGAAAACGGCATCGGTTGTTTGCGCCGCATGAAGGCTGCGTCGCCCCAGTTGCGTGTTGTCTTGATTAGCGCCTACCCAGATCGGGAGTTCCATCAGCTTGGCCTGGAGGCTGGTGCTGTGGCCTTCATTGACAAGAAGAATCTGGATGTTGACACATTGTATCAGATGATTAGCGACGTAATCGTATAGAATCGACAGGCCGGACCAGTCGTGCCGACCCATTCGAGTGGATGGAGAGATGGACAGCAACGATGCGGCTCTATTGCCAGGTAGCGAAAGTCCTGTCCCCCACCAACCCGTGAGGCAGATCTGGAGCAATCTGGCCAACCGCCAAGTACTCGTCGTTTTGCTCCTCTTTCTTATCATCAGCACCTTTCTTAGCCTGTGGACGGACACCTTTCTCACTTTCGACAATCTATCGAACCTCGCACGTAACTTCTCCTGGATCGCAATTGTTGCCTTCGGTCAGAGCATGGTCATCATCATCGGCGGAATTGACATGTCGGTGGGGGCGACCATGGCGTTGGCAGGACTCATCACGGCGTATTGCATGCAAGCTGGCCTCCCACTGCTGTTGGCCGTGGCCGCCGGGCTCCTAATTGGTGGGGCAGTGGGTTGGATAAATGGCCTCATCGTCGCTCGGGCGAAGTTGCCTCCCTTCGTTGTTACTCTGGGCACGATGGGTATAACGCGTGGCATCGCATATAGTCTGACAGGTGGATGGCCGGTGCGCGATCTACCCCAGGGTTTTCGCACGATGGGGCAGCACGATATCCCTCTGGGGTCATGGTCGCTGCCCGTTCCCGTCCTCTTCATGCTTGGCACAGCATTAGTGGTCGGCTTACTGCTGGACCAAATGGTGTTGGGGAAGTACATCCATACACTGAGCGGTGGCGAGCGAGCGTTGCTTCTTACTGGCGTCAACACCGTTCGGATCACGATACTGGTCTACACGCTCTGCGGGCTATTGGCAGCGTTCGGCGGCCTGCTTATGACCGCGCGGCTGGGGGTTGCCGCTCCCACCGCGGCGACCGGTTACGAGCTTGACAGCATCGCAGCTGCCGTTGTCGGTGGGACCAGTCTGTACGGAGGCGTCGGCAGTGTCTTGGGGGTCATACTTGGCGCCGCTATCCTTCAGACGCTGCGCAATGGGCTTGTGCTACTTGGATTCCCGGCCTATGGTCAGACAGTGGCAATCGGAGCGATGATCCTGGGGGTCATCCTCTTCGACTACTGGCGACGCCAGCAATAGGATGGGCAACATGGCGCCGTTGTTAAGAGCCATCAACCTCTCCAAAAGCTTTGGGACCTTGCCGGTCATACAGAAGGTGAGTTTGGATATCTCCCCCGGCGAAGTAGTGGGTCTCGCTGGGCAGAGTGGGGCTGGCAAATCGGCCCTGACGATGCTACTCACAGGCTTTCTCGTGCCCGACGAAGGCGAGCTCCTCTTTGACGGCCAGCGGCTCCGCTGGCCCTTCGACGGGCGAGGGCTTGGCATTGAGGTAATCCACCAACAGCCGACCTTGGCCGAAGACCTGGACATTAGCAGTAACGTGTTTCTGGGAAATGAACTGGGCTGGTCATTGGGAGGCAAATGGCTAAAGATCCCGAACCGGCGGCGCATGGACAGGGAAACGACCCGCATCCTGGCGCAACTGGGCATGACCTTCGATTCTCCTCACAAGACCGTGGCCAACCTGTCAGGTGAGCAACGCCAGTTGATTGCTATCGCCCGTGTACTGGTAAAGCCATCCAAGCTGATCATCGTCGATAACCCAATCCCGGCCCTGAGCTATCCTTACCAGCATAGACTCTTATCACTCATTCAAACGTGGCAGAAGCAGGGAGTGGGCGTTCTCATTGGCAGCGATAACCCCGATCACCTGCTGGCCGTGACCGACCGTATCATTGTTCTACGCCTTGGCCGTCGCATTGCCGAGTACCACACAGACGAGACCAACCGTGAAGAAATTGTGGCGGCAATGGTGGGCACCGTCGACCGCCAGCAACTCACGCCAATTATCTGGGCCTTAGACAGCTACTACCGCGCCCGAGAGCAGGCCGAGAAGCTGTCGCAGAGACAGGCTTTGCTGGAGAAAGACCTGGGTTCGCAGGATACACTCAATCGGCAGTTCATTGACCAATTAGCCAATCAGATAGATGCTCTGGATCAGGTCAACGTGGCCCTGCAAAACGCTCAACGCCGACTACTGACCGAACTTGAGCAGGAACGCAAGGGCCTGGCACGCGAGATTCACGATCAGGTTATCCAGGACATGCTGGGGGTGAACTACCGATTAGAGGAAATTGAGGCGCATGATAACCTGGCGCCAGCCGTCAAGAGCGAGTTGGCGAACCTTCAGAATAGAATTCGGAGGTTGGTGGACGACCTGCGCCACATCTGCGGCAATTTGCGCCCGCCGACCATCGACAGCCTGGGGCTGGGCCCTGCCCTCGGGTCGCATACTCGCGATTGGGCCAAGCGAACCGGCATTGCCATCACCCTCGATCTGGACCCCCACTTGGGACGCCTGCCCGAAGCCATCGAGCTGTCGATCTTTCGTATCGTGCAGGAGGGGCTGAACAACGTGCACAAACATGCTTGCGCCCGTGTGGCGGAAGTCCGTCTGAGGCACACGTCGCCGCGCACGCTGATGCTCACGGTATCCGACGACGGACAAGGCATTGCCGACGACTTTGACCTGACAGAGTTGTCAGTCGACGGGCACTACGGCTTGTTGGGCATTAGCGAGCGGGTTGCTCTCCTGGGGGGGCGTCTAAAATTGCAGAACCAGACCGACGGGGGCTTGCTTCTCCAGGTAGAGATTCCCCACCCTCGGGCAGAATCGCCTGCGAAACTGGCTGGAGAATAGACGATTTCCCTTACCCCTAAACCCGTTCGCGAAATGCCAGACTGGAGTCTGGTCCAGATGATCTCCATCGCCGCATTGTCCTCAAACACCCGTTGGAGTCCTTCTGACGTGGTCAGAGATCATATCCATACCGAGAAAGCTCCTGCGTCCGAAAGGGCTGAGCTTCTGTAGTGCTCATGCGGTGCGACGGGCTCCGCTCGCTGGTCGCCACAATTGCGTTTTTTTGTTATTTCTCCTCTCACGGCTTGGTGGACTGACAAGCACTTAGAGGGCACTAGGAGTACAGATGGAGCAAGCCACACTGATCATCAATCGTCTGTTGCCTATTCTCATCTTACTTGGCCTGGGTTATTGTTTTCGACGCCGGCAATTTGTGGACGATGACATCATTGAAGGCTTGAAGAAATTGGCGGTTACTCTAGCGCTGCCTTCGGTTCTCTTTATCTCGTTTCTGGAAGTCGATTTCGATTCGGCCTACGTTGGTGTCTTTGTCTTGATGTTCTTGCTATGCCTGGCACTGTTCGGGCTGGGGTTCTTGATAAAGAGAATGTTTCGGATCCAGCAGTCATACTTCCCGTTCCTAATCACTGGCTTCGAATATGGAATGTTGGGGGTCAGCCTTTTCGGAGGCGCTTATGGGCTGGACAAAGTTGGCTATATCGCCATTGTAGATCTGGGACACGAGATTTTTATCTGGTTTGTATTCCTCGCCGCGCTTTTGATTAAACGCGATGCGCTCGAGACTCCCATCCAACTTTTCCAAACCTTCTTCAAATCACCAGTTGTTTTTGGCATTCTAGCGGGAACTCTACTCAACTTGTTCGGTGCACGGGAATTCATGTATGAGCGTCCGGTGACCGGAGCAATCATGGCTACGCTTCAGTTCCTGAGCACCATGACCATCCCCCTGATTCTGATCCCTATTGGATATGGGATAAGTCTTGATCATCAAGGTCTGAAACAAGCCATACCAGTCACTGCGCTTCGCTTAATGCTGCTCATCCCGCTAGGGCTTCTCGTTAGTAGATTGCTGAGGGGCGGGCTGAATCTGAGTGAGCCATTTGCTGTGGCGGTGTTTGTACTGTTTATCCTGCCACCGTCGTTTCTCATACCCCTCTATATCCCGCCAGAGATGAAAGATGAACGACAATATGTCAACAATGCTTTGATGCTATATACAATCATTTCCATTGTTGTGTTCGCCGTGTATTTCATATTCAATCCGCAGGTTTGATCGGTCATCTAGTCTTCGATGCACCAGGATCATGGCATCGGGTCTAAAGTGTTCCTCCAATGGTGAGATATGTGTCTCACTGAAAGGACATGAGAGTGGGCCATTTCGGAATTGGTATTGCCTCCAAACGCGAGGGTACTAAACTGAAAGAAACGTGGAGATTCGGGCCCGCTATACCGAGGAAGGGTGGAGCATTCCAAAACTTGCTCGTGAGTACGGTCTGTCCAATGTCAGGGTACACCAGATCCTAGAAGTAGGGAGAGTGGATAGGCAAGAGCTGATTGGCCCGTAGGATACGTCGGCGGGTTGGATGGGGATCGTTCACGCTCTGGAAGCTTGCGCGTGATTCTCATCCCACTATATGCTGCGAAAGACCAGGCGCTGGACCTGGCTCGGCATGACTACTTGAGCGCTCTTCTCAGCTCACGGCAACGCCAGCGTGGTTGGGAACCAGGCAATAGTAGGGTGTTGGCGCTACGTCCTCAATGTCTCGTCTTACCTGACAGTGTTGGCAATGCTTCGGAACTCATCTGCTAAGGCCGGGTACAGCGCCTGATAGTGTCCATAGAATACCTCGTAGCGTCCCGTCACCTGTTCATTAGGCGCAACGGTACCGGTGACTTGTATGACGCTCTGGCAAGCAGAAGGAACGTCGGCCCATAGACCACTCCCCACACCGGCCAGCAAAGCGGCACCATACGCTGCTCCCTCGGTGGTGTTGACGGAGACAAGCTCGCTTTCCAGCACGTCAGCCATGATCTGACGCCAGATCGGCGATCTGGCACCTCCACCTGACACCCGGACCTGCTTGACCTCGCCCAGCCCAGCGTTCTGAATAAGTGTGAAGCTATCTTTCAAACCAAAGGCCACGCCCTCCAGTACTGCGCGGGTCATGTGCGCCCGCGTATGGCGCACCGTCAACCCAACCCAGGCCCCACGGGCCAGGGGGTCTGGGTAGGGAGTGCGTTCGCCAGTGAGGTAGGGCAGGAACAACAGCCCTTCCGCGCCGGGCGTGACCTCGGTTGCCTCGCCGACGAGCGCGTCAAAGTCAGTCTCCGGCGCGAGGGTGTCCCGGTACCATTGGAGCGAGCCTGCTGCGCTGAGCATGACGCCCATGAAGTGCCACCGGCCGGGCACGGCATGGCAGAAGGTATGCAGCCGCCCTTCAGGTTCAACCAGGGGCGAAGGTGTGGGAGCAAACACGACACCGGAGGTGCCAACGGTGAGGGCAGTAATGCCTGGCTCAACCGCCCCGACGCCTACAGCCTGGGCCGCCTGGTCTCCCCCGCCACCCACTACGGGAGTGCCCTCTTTCAGCCCTGTCGCTTGAGCAGCTGCCGCGCTAATTGCGCCTGTGATATCGGTGCCTTCGTAGGTTGGGGGAAGCAGCGATTGATCGATTTCTAGCGCATCGAGTACTTCGCTCGACCAGGAACGCTCCTTGAGATTGAACAGCAGCGTCCCGGCCCCTCCGGCGCGATCCATGGCATATTCGCTGGTGAGTTTGAGGCGAATGTAGTCCTTCGGCAGCAGGATGTGCCGCACCTTGCTCCAGATATCTGGCTCCTCTTCTTGAACCCACAGGATTTTGGGGGCTTTGAAGCCGGTGAGCGCGTCGTTGCCCGTGATCTGAATGAGCCGGTCCTTGCCGAGCCTCTCGCGGATGCTGTCACACTGTTTTCCTGTGCGTTGGTCATTCCAGAGGATGGCTGGCCGGAGCACGTCTCCCGCTTCGTCGAGCAGCACCAGACCGTGCATTTGACCCGTGAGGCCGATGGCGTCAATCGCCCCACCGTCGAGGGCGGCCTGCTCCAGGGCCTGGCGAATGCTGTTGACAGTGCCCTGCCACCAGTCAGCCGGATCCTGTTCGGACCAGAGCGGCTTCGGCGTGGATAGCTCCAGCGGGGTTGATGCACTGGCTGCCACCTGCCCAGACGGGGCGATAATCAGGGCCTTCGTACCGGTCGTCGAGACATCAATGCCGAGTAAGTGACTCATGACATCCTACCTTTGTAGATCGTTTCGGCGCGAGGGTGTGCATTCGGGTGAACGTCCTCTTCGGTCTCAAGCAGTTGGTCCGGTCCCGAACTCGATCTGGGAGATGGCGACCATGAGTCAGCGAACCCCCAGCAACACCTCGACAGTAAGCTGGTCGAGGCGTTCGTTCTTCAGACCGCGTTGGCCCAATGCCACCCGGTCGAAGTCGTACGCTTTGAGTTGCGCGACCTTCTCCTGGCTGTACGCGCCCATCATCTCAGACATCGTGTCAGGATCGGCGTTGAGTTCTTCCACCAAGGTCTGTATCTCTGGGTCGGCGTTCCACTGCTCGGCCTTCTCTTTCAGGATCAAATAGGTGCGCATACACCCGCGCGCGAAATCCTTCACCCCTTCGTAGTCCTCAGTGCGATAGGCGTGCGCGTCGAAGTGCCGGCTGCCATCGTAGCCATGATCCTCGAGGAGCTTCACCAGGAAGAACGCGCTCTTGAGATTTACAGCGCCAAAGCGGAAGTCCTGATCGTAGCGACCAAAGGCCTGATCGTTGAGATCGATGTGGAACAGCTTGCCCGCTTCGATGGCCTGAGCGACGGCGTGGGTGAAGTTGAGGCCCGCCATGTGTTCGTGGGCGACTTCTGGGTTGACGCCGACCATCTCCGGGTGATCCAGCGTTTCGATGAAGGCCAGCATATGGCCGGTCGTGCTGTTGTAGATGTCACCACGCGGCTCATTGGGCTTGGCCTCCAGCGCAAACCTGAGATCGTATCCCTGGTCGATGACGTATTCACACAGAAAGTTCATCGCCTCGCACGTGCGCTTGATGGCCTCAACCGGGTCTTTGGCGGCGTCGGTCTCTGTCCCCTCGCGCCCGCCCCAGAACACGTATACCGTCGCTCCAAGCTCAACGCCCAGGTCGATGGCGTGCATCGTTTTTTGCAGAGCGTAGGCGCGCACCTTCGGATCGTTGCTGGTGAAGGCCCCGTCCTTGAAGGCTGGATGGCTGAACAGGTTGGTTGTCGCCATCGGCACCACCAGCCCGGTATCCTCAAGCGCCTTCTTGAAGTCCGCGACGATCTTGTCCCGCTCGCCGGGAGTGGCGTCGATAGGCACCAGGTCGTTGTCGTGGAGATTGACGCCGTAAGCGCCGACCTCGGCCAGCAGGTGGACCAACTCCACCGGCGACAACCTGTCGCGTACCGGATCGCCGAATGGGTCGCGCCCCACGTTGCCGACAGTCCACAGGCCGAAGGCGAATTTGTGTTCGGGTTTGGGGGAATATCTGTCAGACATCAAATAGCTCCCTTCGTGATGAGCGTAAGTACCATTTCCTACCGGTTGGCATCGACAGCGGGTTGGCCCACTTCAACCGGGCAGACGAAGACTCGCTCTTTGGCAGGCATCGTCGCCGCGCCAGTGATCTCAAATTCACCCTCCAGGCGGATGTCATCCGACGAACTGCCGAGCATGACAAGAATTCTGCCGGGTTCTAGCACCAGGTTCAGTTTGTCGTCATAGTACGCCAGTTGGTCAACGGGCAGGTGGAAGGTGACCATTTTGCTCTCACCCGGTTGCAGCGGCACGCGCGCATACCCCTTGAGTTCCTTCACCGGGCGCGGGGCGCTGGCGAATTCATCGCGGACATAAAGCTGGACAACTTCGTCGCCTGCGACAGAGCCTGTATTCGTCACCCTGAGCGATACATCCACGCTCTCGTGGGCCGTCGCCTGCTCCCGGCTGATAAACAGGTCGTCATACTCAAACGACGTGTAGCTCAACCCGTGCCCAAATGGATACAGCGGCGTGACCTTTTCCGCGACGTAATCCACGTACCAGTGGGAGCGCATCCCGGATGGCTTGTGGCTGTAGAAGACCGGGATCTGACCAGCCGAACGCGGGAAAGTGATAGGCAGCTTGCCGCCGGGGTTGGCGTCGCCAAAGAGAGTATTGGCAACGGCGGTGCCGCCTTCCTCGCCGGGAAGCCAGGCTTCGAGAATGGCGTTAGCGTTTTCTGAGAGCCACGGCATGGCAAACGGGCGTCCGTTGACCAGCACCACCACTACAGGTTTGCCGGTGGCAATGACCGCCTTCGCCAGTTCCTCCTGAACGCCGGGCAGGCGCAGGTCCGCGCTGTCACGGGTCTCGCCGGTGGTGCAGGTCGGCGTCATCCCAGAGCGGTCCCCAAGGACGAGGATCACGGCGTCTGCTCGCCGGGCTATCTTGATGGCTTTGCCGAACTCGCCGGTATCGTCGGACAGGTTATCGCAGCCTTTGGCGTGGAGGACTCTAGTCTCAGGAGAAACCACCGCTCTGACGCCCTGGAGCACGGTTGTGATCCGTATGTCGTGCGGAGCGAGTGAGGCGGGGTCGAAGTCGACGAATGCTGAACCCTCCGGCGACTGCAAAAGCAACAAATCCCTCATAGAAGTGTAGGAATAATCCCCCAGCTGGTTCCGCCCGTCGTCGGCGTTCGGCCCGATGACAGCGAGAGTCTTGAGTGTCTTTTTCAACGGCAGTGTGCCGTCATTTTTGAGCAAGACCATACTCTGACGGGCGATGTTGTAGGCAAGGGCGCGGTTTTCTGGCGTCTCAAAGACTTCGAGCACGCGTCCTTCATCCACGTAGGGATTCTCAATGAGACCGAGTTCGAACTTCTTCTGTAGATGGCGGCGCACGGAAAGGTCGATAGTTTCGAGCGAGATGTAGCCCGCCTCAAGTGCTGCTTTGAGCGGCTCGCCGTAGCAGGCGACGGTGGGCAGTTCCACGTCGATACCGGCTTCAAGCGCCATGCATGCCGCAGTGGCCTCGTCGGCGGCAGCGCAATGAAAATTGTGGATCATGATGACAGCTTCGTAGTCCGCTACGACCACACCATCGAATCCCAGTTCCTCACGCAACAACTCGGTCAGGATGCGGCGCGAGGCGGCGACTACTTCACCATCCAACTCAGGATAAGCGTTCATGATGGAGCCGAGGCCAGCGTCACGGATCGCAGCCTGGAAGGGTGCCAGATAGACGTCGTAGACTTCGCGCATGCCCACGTGAACCGGTCCGCAGTTGAGACCGCCCTGCGAGAGACTGTGCCCGACGAAGTGCTTGCCGGTAGCCATGACGCCCTCGGCGAGATCTTCGCCTTGCAGCCCCTTTACGTAGGAAACGCTGAAGTGGCTGGCAAGTGTCGGGTCCTCGCCGAAGGTCTCCTCGACGCGTCCCCAACGTGCATCGCGGGCGATATCCAACATCGGAGCGAGTGCTTGCCGGGCACCAATGGCGAGCAGCTGTTTGCGGATGGCGGTGGTCATAGCAGCGGCAAGTTCGGGTTGGAAGGTCGCCGCGAGACCGAGCATTTGCGGGTACGTGGTGCCACCCAGCACCATCGCGCCGGAGCAGCATTCCTCGTGGAGGATAGCGGGAATCCCGAGTCGGGTCTGCTCGACCAGAAATCTCTGCAAGCTGTTGGCGGCTTTTGCCGCGGCCACGGGGTCGAGCGTGGACGCGCCCGCAACACGCGTGATTTGCCCGATGCCGTCCCTCAATCGAATCGCCACTTTCTGCTGATCAAGCTCCCCCCCTGTCTGTAGTTCGTACGCCCAGCACGAACCGAGTTGCGCGAGCTTTTCGTCCAGGGTCATCTGGGAAAGAAGCGATTCCAGGCGTTGCGCAATGGATTGTGTCATAGGATTCCTCAAAGACTGTTTGGTTCGCTGTGAGTTACTGCTGGCCGAATAGAATGCTCCCCCCGGTCACTTCGGGCCGCGAGAGCAGTGACGGATTACCGCCACGCCCACGAATCCCGTCCCGGAGATCCGTTTAACCTTTGAGCGCTCCTCCGGTCAGCCCTGAGACAATATGCCGCTCGGCCAGCAAATAGAATATCACTGCGGGAAGGGCGGCGAGGACAATGAAGGCCATGAGACGTGACCAGTAGGCCGTATATTGTCCAAAGAACTGCATGGTGCCCAGCGGCAGCGTATAGAACACCTCGTCATTCAGCGCCAGGAGGGGCAAAAAAAGTAAGTTCCAGCTAAACACCATCGCCAGGGCAGCGTTTGCTGCAAGCGCGGGCCTCGATAGGGGCAACAATACGCGCCAGAAGAAGGTGAAGGGGCCGCCGCCGTCGATGTACGTGGCATCTTCAAGTTCTCTTGGTATGGAACGGAAGAATCCGCGCATGATCAGGATCATCCCGGATAGTTGAAAAGCGGCTTCAACAAGGATTAAACCGAAGAGACTGTTTAAGAGTCCTAACTGGCGCATCAGAATGTACAGAGGAAGAATTGCCACCATGATGGGAAACATCAAGCCAATCATGAACACGTTAAAAATGGTATCGCGACCTTTGAACCGCATTCTGGCAAAAACGAACGACGCCAGGCTCGCACTGAAGGTCGCCAGGAAAATAGTGCCAACCATGACGATGGTGCTGTTCAACAGCTGCTGCCAGAAAGAGCCTAAACCGATGATGTAGCGGTAGTTGTCCAATATCCAGACTCTGGGCAGTGAAAACGGATTGTTTACCAACTCACCAGATTCTTTGAAGCCCCCGAATACAGCGATATACAGAGGGCCTAAGACGATCACCGAGACGATGCTGACAGTGACGTATTGCAGCACACGGGTTGTTGGCTTTCTCAACATAGCCTCCTGATTACGCCCTTCGTGTTTGCGCCGACCTAATCGGCAAGGCCAGCATACTGCTGCTGCATGAATATCTTCTGGTAGACAAGCGAGAAGACCAGACAAATAAGGAAAAGAACGACGGCCACACTCGAACCGTAGCCAAGCCGGAAGCTTACGAAGCCATGCCGGTACATATACGTCGTCAGGACTTCGCTCGCGTTCACAGGCCCGCCCTCGGTCATCAGCCACACCAGGTCAAATTGTTGAATGGATCCCAAAACAGACAGGTAGATCGTCGTGAAGATCGTTCTGGATAGCATTGGGATGGTAACGAACCACAAAGTCTGGAGATCGTTCGCGCCATCTATGCTGGCTGCTTCCTCGATTTCAGACGGAATGTCCTGTAGACCGGCGATATAAAGGATCATGTGCAGCCCAAAAAACTTCCAGGACAGCACGACGAAAAGGGCAATCAGCACCTTTTTGGGATCACCTAACCAGGCCCCAGGCTCAAAAAAGGGAAGCACAAAATCCAGTACGGAATTGATCACGTCACTGGCAGCGAACCGTGGATTAAATATGAAGGACCAGATAACCGCCGTAATGGACTCGGAGATGATGTAGGGCACGAAGAAAATAGCACGGAACAAGATTCGCCCCGGCAGTTTTCCCCTGATGAGAAGGGCTAATCCCAGCGCAATGGGCAGTTGTACGCCGATTGAAAGCGCGGCGATTATGAGATTGTGCAGCAGCGCCTGTCTGAACGGTTTGTGCTTAAACATATACACGAAATTGTCAAAGCCGACGAAATTGTCGAGCGGCCCTAACCCATTCCACCTAAACAGGCTGAGATAAGCAGCTTGAATAATCGGAAATATGACAAAGGTAAAGAAGAGAGCGGCAGCGGGTAACAGGAACAGCGCGATAACCAGGGGGCGGTTTACACGATCGCGCCTCCCACGCCCAACTTCTAAACCAGCCAAGTAGTGAGGAATATCACCTTCCAAGGTTGACCTCCTTCAAGCCACCAGCGTGCGCAGGATGTAGCGGCTAGACATCATATTTCCACCTGTAAATCTTTGAGACTAACTTGGCCTACGGAGCGGAGCAAATAGGCGCGCGCCTATTCGCTCCGCTCACGAGATTAGGAATCAGTCGCATGGAAACGACCGATTCAGCCTACGAGACTATTCGCCCAGTTCCTGAGCGTACGCGTCATCAATCGCTTGAGCCGCGTCCTCAGGTGTGATGGTGCCGGCGAAGATGCCCTGCACCGAGTCGTTAACGGCCTCGCCAACGGCAGGCGGCAGGTACTGGTCGTAGTAGAGCTGGAAGTACTCGGCCTGGTTGACACCCTCAAAGACAAAGACCATGTTGGGATTCTCGATGGCCGTTTCCGCGCCCTTGACGACCGGGACGATGGCCCCTATCTCGGTGAGTTTGACCTGATTCTCCATGCTGGTCAGGTAGCGCAGGAAGTCAACAGCTTCGTCCGGTGCGTTTGCACCCACACAGATACCATTGCCGCCGCCCATGGCGTCGGTCAGGGCACCTGCGCCGCCTTCCACAGCCGGGAAGGGGAAGAAGCCAAGAGCATCGCCGATGCCCTCGCCGCTTGAGCTGTTGATCCGCATGACCTCCGGGGCCCACTGGCCCATCAGCAGCATGGCGGCCTCGCCGTCGCCGATCAGAGCTTCGGAGTCGTTGTGGCTGGCGGCCATGAAGCCTTCCTGGAAGGGTTCAAGCTCAAGCAGTTCCTGAAGCTTGGAGCCAGCCTGCACATACGGCTCATCAGTGAATGAACCGCTTCGGCTGTAGGCTGCATCAAAGGCAGGCTTGCCGCCGAGACGGGTTGCCAGATAGACCCAGTAGAAGTGGCCGGGCCATTTCTCGCCTTCACCCAGGGCAATTGGGGTAATCCCGGCTGCCTTGAGCAGTTCAACGTCTTCGAGTAGTTCTGCCCAGGTTTCGGGCGGCGCGTCGATTCCAGCTTCAGCGAACAGGTCTTTGTTATACCAGAAGCCGACCATGCCCATATCCCAGGGCACGCCGTACTGCTTGCCCTCGTAAGCGTAAACGCCTAATGCGCCAGCGCCAAACGAGTCACCCCACTCGCCTTCAACATCTGCCGTTATGTCCCGGAGAAGCCCGGCCTTGGCGTATTCGTTCATCGTGCCGCCACCCCAACTCTGGAACAGGTCGGGCGGATCGCCAGCCTGCATGACGGTGGGCAGCTTGGACTTGAAGGCTTCGTTCTCCAGAATGGTGATGTTGATGGTCACGTTGGGATGCTCTGCCATATAAGCATCGGCCATCTCCTGCCAGGCGTCCTGGTGTGGGCCCGGATCGGATTGGATGTGCCACCATTCGATGGTGACCGGTTCTTCGGCTGGCTCTTCCGCCGGTTCCTCGGCTGGTTCTTCGGCTGGCTCTTCGGCCGGTTCTTCGGCTGGCTCTTCAGCTGCCGGTTCCTCAGGCGCGGGCGCTTCTGCTGCGCCGCCGCAGGCAACCAGCACTATGCTGACGATAGCCAGCACGCTCAGGACGAACAGATTTCGCCTATACATTTCTCTTCTCCTTGAAGGTCACCCATAGATGCGTTAGACTTTTTCGGTGTGGAGACTCTCTCCACACAGCTTGACGCAGGTCTTCCTTCTGTCGGATCAGGACCACGAAGTGAAGGCCTGCACCTTTCAGTTGCACTGCGTCGAATAGCACACCACCTCCTTGCTTTTCGAGAACGGTTCCGGTATCGTTACCGGAACGGCTAAAAAATCTCCGTCTTCACACTTCTCGACAGGATTCTCGCACCACTAGCTCGGTGGGGATTTTGTGCAGATCGCTCTCCAGGGTTTCGCCGTTCACCAACTTGACTATCATCTCGACGGCGATGTAGCCCATCTCGGCAATAAACTGGTCAACCGTGGTCAGCGCCGGGCCCAAGATAGCCGCTTCGCGCAGGTTGTCGAACCCCACCACCGAGAGATCCTCCGGAATCCGCACCCCAAGTTCCTTGGCAGCCTGGTAGACCCCCATCGCCGACATATCGTTCGCTGCGAAAATCGCCGTCGGGGGATCAGCCAGCGACAGCAGCGCGGTGGCACATCCTACTGCGGTCTCCGTTGTGTAGTCGCCAATCTGAATCAGCTCCTCATCCAGCGGAATCCCAGACGCGGCCAACCCATCCTTGTAACCCTGCAAACGGCGGCTGGCACTTACCAGTTCAAGACGCCCTGTAATGAATCCAATCCGACGGTGCCCCAAGCTTGTCAGATGCGTCATGGCCTGCAACGCTCCATCCCGGTTAGTCGAGATAATCGCTGGACACTCAGGGCTTTCATTATTGGGATCAATCGCCACCACGGGCGCAACGGTCGAGAAGTTGGTCGCCGCCGGGGTCACCACAATCACCCCATCGGTCACGTTGCCGTTCAGGAGCGATACATAGTATCGCTCCTGGTCGGCAGAGGCGTTCTTTCGAATGTCTCCATTGGTGTAAACGATCAGATCGTAATCTAGCTGAGCAATCGCCCGGTTGACCCCCTGCATCACCACCATCGAATACGGCGAAGCCACATCCGGCATAATCAGGCCGATCACATTCGTCTGGCGGCTGCGCATCCCTCGCGCCGCCAGGCTCGAAACGTACCCCAACTCGCCGATGACCCGCTGAACCCGCTCGTAAGTCTCCGGGGCCACGTCGTCCTTGTCGTTCAACACGCGCGAGACTGTCGAAACCGAAACCTCTGCTGCCCTGGCAACATCGTGGATGGTGACAGACTTCTGCTTACGCCGCCGCATGTGGTCAAACCCAATCTACGAAGATGATCTGGTATCATTACCGGTACCGTTGCCGGTATCATTCTCTATTCTTGTACATTTTTGTTTAGATGTCAAGAGTGACTTCGACTTCAACCAGGTCCCGAAGGGCAAACCCCGTAGTTTTCCAAAAATAATCTGTGGTGAATAGTATTGTGTGTTTGTTCGCGAAAAGAGCAGCCGTGTGAGAAGACGGTTTCTTGGAAGCGACGTCAGAGGGGCCAGAATTCTCTTTTCCTCGCATTGTTGATCACGTGTCCACTTCCCCGCCAACCCGGCCTTAGAATTGATCGAATGGGGCCGGAAGACCTTCCAAGACCAGTATCAGCTATTGGAGAGAGGGCATGAGGCACACGGTAGGTGCCCCCAAGGGGCTTCAAACACACAAAAGCAGCCACTTGTTCCAAAAGAAGTTCTTATCACTTCGCTGCTCTAAGCAAATCGTGCTTGACATCCATGCAACGAACGCCTATAATACTGTCCTCATATCATCCTGTCATTACAAGTAAGCCTTGTCATTGTATGCATGGGGCACGGATAGGCACAACGACGGCCCCTTTCCAATGAACGCGACCTCCTCCGGTAGGGTCCGTGGACACGTAGAGGGTCAAGCGGGGGCAAGATGAGTAGAGATCTCGAGGCTGAAGAGAGACTCTCACACACCACGACGGCATTCCTGGAACCTGGCGATTCCATCGACATGCATAGTGCAATCCCATACTACTATCAGTTGTATCAGCTCATAAAACAGAAGATCCAGTCTGGTGCCTGGCAGCCAGGCCGGAAACTCCCCAGTGAGCACGAACTGTGCGACCATCTAAGCGTGAGCCGGACCGTGGTACGGCAGGCACTGAGTGAGCTAGCCAATGAAGAATTGATTTCTACTCATAAGGGCAAAGGCAGCTTCGTCTCCGGTGTCAAACACAACCGGCACCTGATGGATTCCCTGAGCGGTTTCTACGATGACGCCGTAGCCAGTGGCCAAGATGTCTATGCACAAGTGCTCGATTTCCGCCTGGTGGATGCAAGTGACGAGGTTGCACAGTTTCTCAATATTCCCAAAGGTGACAGAGTGATCTTCCTCAAGCGACTGCGTCATATCGACGGCGAGCCCGTTATGCTTGGTACGACGCATATCCCCGAACGCTTCTGCCCAGGGCTATTGGATGAAGACCTCACTCATCAATCGCTATATCGTGTCCTGGCAAACAAGTTCAATCTACAAATCGCTGAGGGTGTACGAACCATCGAAAGTGTGAATGCCAGCGAGTCATTGGCGGAACTACTCCAGGTTGAGGTTGGTGCTGCGCTCAGTATGATCACAGGGATCATGTATCTCAGGGATGGAACTCCCCTGGAATATGGCATCTCGTGGCACCGTGGAGATAGGAGCCGATTCCAGGTACGTTTGGTCAATGCATTCAAGTAGTGCACAGGAGTGATGAAGGAGGTGCCCCGCGAGAGATAATGGAATTTCATACCATGACCAGTATCACACGCATGCGCAAATCTTTATGAATGGAGGAGCTTAAATGATTAGGAGAAATCCCTGGCTTCTATGTCTTCTGGCATTGACTTTCGCCCTGATGGCCGGCTGTGCACAGGCCCCCGCAGAAGAGCCTGCTGCAGAAGAGCCTGCCGCTGAAGAGCCAGCTGCCGAAGAACCTGCTGCCGAAGAACCTGCTGCCGAAGAGCCTGCTGAAGAAGAGGTCGCTGAGGAAGCACCGGAGTCGCTCAACTTGGTATACCTGACACCCTCAACTGAGTCAGGCTACTGGGGAGAGTACGTCCGCATCGGCGTTGAGAACGCTGTCATGGACATCGAAGAGCAGTATGGCGTGACGGTGGAGTATGAGTACCAGGGGCCAGCCTTGGAGGCCTCACAAGATGAGTATATGAGCATCTTGGAAGGGGTACTCGCGAAGCAGCCTGACGGGATCGCCATGGGCCAACTGTATCCCGATGCCGTAGCTCCCTACGTTGAAGAAGCGACAGGCATGGGCATCTACGTCAACTTCATCAGCCTTGGCGTCGACTTGCCAGGCGACCAGTTCGGGACGCTCTACTACTGCGACCAGCCGGAACAGGGTGCTCTGGCAGCCCAAGCTTACTATGACGCTTTGGTCGCCAAGGACCTGCCGCTTGACGGCGTGACCGGTGTCCACATGTCCGTGGTCGTTCCCATCCTCGAAGAGAAGATCCAGATGTTCGTCGACACACTCCAAGAGCTTGCCCCGGAGATGACGATCCTGGAGACGCAGTACAACGAGAATGACGTGAACAACGGCATTTCGCTGATGGAGGCCCAGTTGGCCACCTACGGCGACGATATGGTCGGGTTCTTTGGTGGCAACAACGTTACCGGCGACGCCATCGTGCGGGTCATCGAGGAAAGCGGTCGAGCCGACACGCTGGTTGGTGTGGCTGTCGACTCAGACCCAGCCGAGATCGAGGGCATGCGCAACGGTTATCTGGACGCGCTGGTTGTTCAGACACCGTACGACCAAGCCTACAATGCTACCATGGGCCTCGCCAAGTACATCTTGGAGGGCACAGAGGAAGACGATCTGGTCAACATGCCAGCCTCGGTGGTAACACCTGCCAACATGGACGAGCCAGACATGGCCGCGCTGCTCGATCCGACCATGCTGGCACGCTAGCGTCACTGTGAACAACTAGCAAGGCAAACCTCCAGGTGGCCCGGTGATAGCTGGGCTACCTGGAGGCTCCACAGGAGAGGATTTTACGGTGAGCCAGTCTTCTGAGCAAGTCATGCAAGTGAAAAGTGTCTCAAAGCGGTTCCCCGGTGTCCAGGCTCTCGACAACGTAGACTTTGAGGTGAGAGGGGGCGAAGTTCACGGTCTCGTCGGTGAAAACGGGGCCGGGAAGTCGACACTGATCAAAATCCTCATGGGCGTTCACCAGATGGACTCCGGTGCGATGTACATCGACGGCAACCAGGTTCACATCCACAACCCACTTGATGCTCGCAGTATGGGCCTGAATGCAGTGTATCAAGATGTCGTCATCGCACCGGAGCTTTCAGTAGGCGAAAACTTCTTCATCGGCAAAATGCCAACTGGTCCATTGGGGAATATCGATTGGAAGAACGTCTTCGCCAGAAGCGCGGAGACACTGCATGGACTTGGCATAGACATCAATCCAAGAGCCAGAATCATCGATCTGTCACCCGGCGAACAGGCCATGGTGACGATTGCCAAGATCGTCAGGGATGAGGCGCGATTCGTCATCTTTGACGAGCCAACGGCCCGTCTGACGACGGAAGAGACGGACAAACTGTTCGAACTGATAGGCAGGTTGAAGGAGCAAAACCTCGGCGTCATCTATATCTCCCACCGCCTGGAAGAGATTTTCGAGATCTGCGACACGGTAACCGTCCTCAGGGACGGACACTACATCGGGACTCATCCCATTGCAGAAGTGGACGAAGACAAGCTTATCTCCATGATGGTTGGGCGCAACATCGAGGAGATGTATGACATAGAACACGTGGAGCCGGGCGACGTGGTACTGGACGTGAGTGGGCTGACCCGCGAACCGACTTTTCGTGACGTGAGCTTTGAACTGAGGCGAGGTGAGGTTCTCGGCTTTTTCGGACTGGTGGGTTCAGGAAGAACCGAGGTGCTGCGAGCCATCTTTGGCGCGGACCCCTATGACGCCGGGGAAGTGAGAGTGCTTGACCGACGCATTCCCGCGAAAAGACCAACGCAGGCGATGGCCTACGGCGTGGGACTGGTGCCGGAAGAGCGAAAACTTCAGGGCCTGGCGATGCCCCTGTCGGTCAAAACCAACATCAACGTGGCCGCGTACGGGGATATATCGCCTTTCGGCGTCGTCCAGGCGCGGCGGGAGACGGAGCGTAGCGTGCGCCTGGTCGAAGAACTGAACATACGCACGCCATCTGTGGACCAGGTCATAGAGAACTTGAGCGGCGGCAATCAACAAAAGGTTGCCATTGCCAAATGGCTCTGCCGCGATGCCGACATCTTGCTGCTGGACGAGCCAACCACCGGTGTGGATGTTGGGGCGAAAGTTGAGATTTATCGCCTGATCGAAGCTCTGATTCAACGGGGAAAAACCGTCGTCCTTTGTTCGTCCTATCTGCCTGAAGTCATCGGGCTTGCAGACAGAATACTGGTGATGGCCGAGGGCGAGATCACCGGTGAAGTGATGAGCCAGGATGCAGACGAGGAACTTCTGCTTCGATTGGCTTCCAAGATCCAGACAGACGAAGTTGGTATGCGGTGAAAGGAGTGGCAGATGTCAACCTCTGAGGCAGCACAGCCCACGCGGATTGATGAGGAGTCTCCGGCGGGCGGAACCCGAGCGAAGCTCCTGAAACGTTTCCCGATCACCACCGAACTGACACTCCTGGTCATCAACGTCGTGATCATTGTTGCCATGGCACTTCTGACAGATACGTTTCTGTCGACCTACAACATCGGGAACATCTTTCGGCAGGCCTCTGTCATCGGCATTGTCGCCATCTCGAGTACGCTGGTCATCATCTCTGCCGGAATTGACCTGAGCGTCGGCTCTGTTACGGGCCTGTCGGCTATGGCGGTGGCTGTGTTGATGAGTGAAGCCCGGGTGAACATGGCCATGTGGCCCGCTATACTCATCTCCATGGTGGCTGCCACGGCTGTTGGCGTCTATCACGGGTTCATCATATACGAAGTGAGGTTGCCCCCTTTCATTGCTACCCTGGGCAGCATGTTCGTCCTGCGTGGAATCATCAAACTCATTAGTGGCGCGCAGACCATCGCTCACTTACCCGAGAAATACACGGATTTTTCCAGGTTGGATTTGCTCGGTGTTCCGGCCCTAGTCTTGGTGTGGCTCCTGACCGCTGCCATCATTCACTATATCTTGCGATACACACGATTTGGCCGCAACGTCTACGTCATCGGCAGCAGCGAGGAAGTCGCGCGCCTGAGCGGTATTCGGATGCGTCTCAACATCTACGGCATCTATATTCTGGCGGCCTTCCTGTGCGCGCTGGCCGGTGTGCTTCTGACTGCGCGCCTGTCATCGGCTGTACCCACCATCGGCCAGGGCTACGAGCTAACGGCTATCGCCGCCGCCGTGATAGGTGGGGCCAGCCTGAGTGGGGCTCGCGGGTCAGTGCTGGGCACTGTCCTGGGAACGCTGCTCATGAGCTTGATTACCAACGCTGGTATTCATCTGGAAATTGACCCGTTCCTCATGCAGAGCATCACGGGCGCTCTACTGACGATTGCCGTCGTGATCGACATGATGCGGCAGCGGTAGGACCGGAATAATGCCCGTCCTTTTCTGAGCCGGTGAGGAGGACACGACATGCTTTTGGAAGGAAACCTTCAGGGAGTTCAGCACCTCGGTATTCCCGTCGTCGATATTGAAGCGTGCAAGTCGTGGTATGCCGAGAAACTGGGATTCGAAGTTGTCCACGAGCCAGCCATTTCTACGGACGAAGGGGAGATCAAGATCGCTTTTCTGGTTCGCGATGGCCTGACGCTCGAATTCTACCAGCTAGTCGGGGATGCGCTGGACGAAGTCCGGGCTCGAAAACACGGCCACATTGACCACTTTGCCCTCGACGTTGTGGACATCGACGCTGCCTTGGAGGCAGCGCTCGACGCGGGTGCGGTCATGGACGAGGCCACGCCGGACGGCCCGGCAGGCATTCCTCAATTCTGGTCGCAAGGCGTCAAGTACATCTTTCTCAAAGGCCCAGGGGGCGAGAAAGTTGAACTCAATCAACGCCTGGACCTCGATCCTGGTCGTCGCACAGAAAACCTGGGTGGGTGGTCGCACCTGGGCGTGCCGGTGACCGACATCGATAGATCAAGGGAGTTCTACAGCCAGTTTGGATTCGAAGAGGTCATGTACGCCGAGATTCCGGTTGAAGACCAGGCCATCAAGGCGTCCATGATGGACAAAGGCGGTTTCGTGCTTGAGTTCTACCAACTGTTGGGGGATGACCTGGCTGAAATAGGCACCCGTCAGGACGGTTTCATTGACCACATCGCATTCGACGTGCTTGACGCAGACAAGGCCTTCCAGGAGGTCAGTGCTGCGGGACTGGAGCCGTTGGAGGAGAGTCCAGTGCCCCTGCCATTCTGGGACAAGGGTGTTAAGTACTTCAACGTTCGCGGCCCGGACGGTGAGAAGGTCGAGTTCAACGAACGGATCAAGTAGCACCACGGATTGCAGACCATCTGGCATTGGAAAGGTAACAAGGTGACAGCGTTTGACCCCTTCAATATCGACTATTCCATCGAGCCCGCCAGTTTCGAGCCAAACGATCTCGTCATACAGCGCACGCTCGACGACATGGGAGACGCCTACTTCGACCAGGACGCCGTCGCCGACATCTTGAGCCGTGACAACCCTGCTATCGTGAAAGTGTGGATGGCCCCGGTTCCCGACAGTAAAGGGCACCTGGTCCCGTTGATGACCGTCATCTATCCGGGCAAAGTTGGCGAAGAGTACCACATGACCAAGGGGCATTATCACACCGACCCGCAGAACGCCCCGGAGGTCTACATCACGCTTAAGGGCCAGGGGAAGCTGGTGCTCCAGACCCGCGAGGGCGATGTTCACGTGTGCGACATGCTGCCCGGCACGATGAACTACATTCCGTCTGAGTGGGCACATCGAGCCGTCAACACAGGCAGCGAGGAATTTGTGTTTCTCGGTGTCTTTCCCGCAGCCACAGGACGTGACTATTCGTTCATCGGCGTTGGGAAAGAGAACTTCCACAAGGTTGTCGTGGAACGGGACGGACAGCCTGCGGTGATTGACCACCCATAGGTGCAGCATGATTCTCGTTACGGGTGGCAATGGCTACGTTGGCAGGGCGCTTTGCCAGCGCTTGGCCCGCGAGGGCCGGGACGTAGCCAGCGTCAGCCGCAAGGAATATGACACACAGGACTACCCCAGTCTGGTCGGAGACGTCACCGATCCTGCCAGCCTGGAGGCTATCTTCACGCAGTACCCTGTCGAGGCCGTTGTGCACCTCGCTTCGCTGCTAAACACAGCTTCGAGAAAAAACCCTGACCAGGCGGTCCGTGTGAACGTCGTGGGAACCCTGAATCTGATGGAGTTGTGCCGGGACAGGGGTGTGAAGCGTTTCGTGTTCGGCAGCTCGTTCAACGCTATTGGGTCACGACCGAACTCTACCGAGACTTGCGACGAGTCTGTCCCCTCTCTGCCCAGCGAATTTTACGGCGAGACGAAGCGGTTTGTCGAACAACTCGGAATCAGCCTCGCCGATTTGGGCGCGTTTGAGTTCGCGTCGGCACGGATGACCGTTATCGTCGGGCCGGGTGAGCCCAGTCGCACTTCTGCGTGGCGGACCGATATGTTCAATCTGCTGCGAACCGGAGGGAACATCCACATCGCGTTTGCCCCTACGGTTGTCGTTCCACTGGCACACTATGAGGAAATCGCGGCCACATTGGCAGTCCTCGTCCAGGCGGAGGCACTGAGAAACCGCATCTACCATCTACCGAATGAGTCCTGGCTCGTATCTGATTTAGCTGAGATGGTAGAAGAAATCGGCAACGATCTTCGCGTCGAGTGCGGCGACAGGGCCCTTGAGGGAATTCCGGCATTTGTCAGTTGGGAACGGCTGCGTGAAGAGTTTCGGTTTGAGGCTGTGCCGCTGCGCGACCGCCTGTTGGATTACCGTGAGGAGTCAGGCTGATGTACGTCGAGTTGTCTTATCCTATCGGGCCTGAATTGACCGTCATGGACCCCGGTCTCAAGAAACCCCAGGTAGTGCCGCGCTCCAGGATTGCCGACGGCAAAAGCAGCAATACCAGTTACGTCGAACTGTTCGCCCACACCGGTACGCACATAGACATGCCCTGGCACTTCAACGAAGAGGGGCGTCAGATTCTAGACTTTGAGATTGGCGAGTTTGTCTTCTCGCGGGTCAACCTGCTCGATATCCCGAAGGAGGCCTACCAGCCAGTTGGTCGAGATGAGTTGGCTCCCTTTGAAGACTTGATAGCGGCATCGGATGCGCTGCTTATACGATCCGGCTTTAGCAAGGAACGGCAGGCGGACCCCGAACGCTACGTGCGCGGAACGCCCGGACTATCGGTTGAAGCCGCACAGTTTCTCTCGGGCTTCGCTGAACTCCGCTGTGTGGGCGTCGATTTCATCTCGATAGAGAACGTCGGTGAGGCCCGTCAGATAGGCTACCCGGTCCACCACGCCCTGCTGGATCGCTCACAGCCAATGATATTGCTGGAAGATGCCAATCTGGCCGTGTTGGGGGCGAGACAGATTGCCCGGCTGTTTCTCTTTCCCCTTCGCATCGAGGCACTCGAAGCGTCACCTGTTACAGCCGTTGCAGAGATTGGAAACCAATAATCGGCGCAACCGATCTCTAAATACCTTGACTACCTATATGAGGAGCACAACTACATGGCTAAGGAATTCACGGGAGTCATCCCACCGGTCATCACGTCCTTTGATAAGGAAGGCAACTTTGATGAACAGGCCCAACGCGAGGTTATCAGTTTCCTGACACCGCACGTGCAAGGCTTCTACCCTACCGGGACCTACGGTTCCGGTCCCTTGATGACCGTCGAAGAGCGGAAGCGTGTGGTGGAGGTCATTATCGACGAGGTTGCCGGGCGTGTGCCTGTCATCGTGCACGTCGGCGCGGTCAGCACCGCGCAGGCCGTCGAGTTGGCGCAATTTGCCGAGTCCGCCGGTGCCGACGGTGTCGGGGCTATCCCTCCCTACTACTACCGCTATCCAGAGAAGGATCTGTTGGATTACTTCCGCGCGCTCATCCACGCCGTGGACATCCCGGTCCTGGCATACAACAACCCCGGTCTGTCCAACAACCCTCTTTCGCCTCAGATGCTCAAAACACTGGCAGATGAAGGGTTGGCCGGACTCAAGGATAGTTCGTTTGACCTGATTACCTTTTGCAAGTTTCTCGAAGTCGTCGACAACCCCGGGTTCATACACATCGTCGGCACAGAGGCCATCGCGGCTGCCGCCGTGCACGCTGGCGCGCAAGGTATCATCTCCGGGCTTGCCAACGTGTGGCCAGAGCGCATGGCTGAGTTGTGGGCAGCGCTGGAGTCGAACGATGGCCGGGCTGCCGGCGAGGCGCAAATCCGCGTGCTGAAGGCGCGCTCTATACTCAAGTACGCGCCGACATTGGTCGTCTGCTACGACGCTTTGAAGATGCGCGGCGTGAACGCAGGTTTTCCGCGCCGCCCCTACTCGCCGCTGGACGAAGAGACTCGGGAAAGGGTCAGGGCCGCATTTGCTAAGGAAGGGTTGTTCGAGCAGGTAACGACCTGATGGCCCGTCATCCCTACAGGGGTTCGACTCATTGCCATCGATTCGGGCCACAACTCTCGGGAACGAGCTGATGTTCGACCTTCTCATTGCAGCACGGTCGTTCGGCTATTCGAGCGACCGTGCTATGCAGGCCCTCAAGGAAATCCCCGATCTGAGGGTCGACAAACCATCTCATGCTATTGCCTTCACTGAGAGCGAGATGTGCGACCTCGTTCCCGGGAAAGATGCTGTCGTCGTTGGAACGGACAAGGTGACCAAGACGGTCATTGCCAGGGCGGACAGGCTGAAGGTGATCTCGAAGCATGGTGTCGGCGTGGACAACGTCGACGTAGCGGCGGCGACTGAAGCGGGCATCCTGGTGACCAACCTGCCCGGTTTCAACGACAGCGCAGTCGCCGACATGACGTTCGGGATGATTCTCACCCTTGTACGAGGCATATGCCTCGCCAGCAGTCAAGTGAAGAACGGCAACTGGAACAAGCTGCTGGCTCACGACGTGTGGGGCAAGACGCTCGGGGTCATTGGGACCGGCAACATCGGTCAGGAGGTCATCAGACGCGCCAGGGCGTTCGACATGGAGGTTCTTGCCTACGATGCCTTGCCCGACGAGGGCGCGGCCAAGTCTGCTGGCTACACCTACACTGCCCTGGATGAACTGATTGCCAACGCAGACGTGATCACGGTGCACGTGCCACTTACCGAGAAGACGAGAGGGCTCATTGGAGAGCACCAGATCGAGCAGATGAAACCGACAGCCTGCCTGGTCAATACCTCGCGAGGGGGCATCGTGGACGAAGGGGCGCTGGTGGCCGCGCTCAAGGAGAATCGAATTGCCGGGGCGGCAGTCGACGTCTACGAGACCACGTTTCCGCAGCGCCAGGAAGTCTACGAGTGTGAGAACTTGATTGTCACGCCCCACATCGCAGCCTACACCTACGAGACGCTTGAGAGCATGGACATGGCTGTGGTTGATGCCTATCGGGAGATTGTTCGCGGAGACATACCAACCGGGGTCAACATCTTGAACCCCGAAATCGGAGCACTTCGGTAGTCGCCTGGGGTCAATTCTCAGGCCAGGCGAGCAAGACGATGCCCATCACGAGAGACTGCAAAGAAGTCAGAGACTTCGCGGCCTTGTTCCACTATGGAACCCTTGGCATTGCCAAGACGGCCCAGGACTTGCGGGCGGACATCGAGCGCGTTCTGGAGAGCGGATACGCATTCAAAGCATACAACGTCGATATGGTTCGTGCCCGGCTGACCAAGGAATTGCTGGATGGAAAGATGCGCCTGCACGTCCCGACCAGCTATCCGCTTGGTAACCTGACACTCAAGAAGAAGCAAATCGACCTGGCGTATTGCCTCAAAGTCGGCGTGGATGAGTCCTGTGTCTGCCTGAACTACGGCGCGATTGTCTCGCATCGCTACGACCTGGTCGAGCACGAGGTCAGGACGCTGGTAGATGAGTTTGAGGCTTCTATTGAGTTGGCGTTCGTCATCCAGGCGACCCTGTTAAACGACTGTGAGATCATCGACGCTTGTAGGGCCATTGGCCATGGCGGCGGGACGCGTATCAAGCTCAACACTGGCTATAGTTGGGGGACCTCGCCGGAAGAGGTGGCTCTCATCCGGCGCGTTTTCGGCCACGCTTTCGATCTCCACCCGTCCGGCAATATCACGACGCTGAAGCAGGTAGATGAATTCCTCGCGCTGGGCGTGAACAACATCCACTCGCTGGCGGTGTTCGAAATCGTCGACGAGTACATTGCCCGGCGCAACACCGGAATGGGGTCAGAGCAATGAGTGCGCTGAAGCAAGCGGGCAAATCGTGGACACAGGAGGAGCTGGCTCGCCGACTCGACTACGCCAACCTGCAGGTGGACGCCCGGGAATCTGACATCCGCCTGCTCTGCCTCGAAGCTGAGAGGTGCGGCATCCCAACCGTATGGGTCAACCCGGTCAACGTCGCACTGGCGTCAACCATTGCCAGGGGAACTGGCGTCAAGATTGCCAGCGTGGTGTCGTACCCGGTTGGCGCCTATCCGCCGGAGATCAAGGAGTTGGAGGTTCTTGACGCTGTCGAACAGGGCGCAGACGAAATTGTGATGCTGATGGCTGTCGGCGTCTTCCTGGATGGCTCGCACGACCAGACTCGCCGCGAAATGGATGGGCTGGTGCGCGCGGCGGATGGCAGGCCGACTGGAATCATTATCGAGGTGACGGCTCTCTCCAACGAGCAGACGATATGCGCTTGCGAGATGGCAATCGAGGTCGGGATTGATGCTATCGTGACCAGCACTGGTTTTCGGCCCGGCGGGTTCCCCGATGCAACGGCAGCAGATGTCGAACGGATCGCTGCGGCAACCGGCGCCAGGATAGACATTGTGGCTTCAGGCGATATCGTGAGTGCCAATCACACCCTGGCCATGCTTGAGGCCGGAGCCGCTCGCGTCTGCACACCGGCAGCCCGGGCGGTTTTGGAGGAGCTGGAACCATGCACGGGCTGAATTCAGCACACGCTTGCAGCGCAGGCATCAACTGCACAGAACGAGAATAAACACAGGAGGCCAATATGACGGACTTGTTGCTGGCTTACGACATTGGGACGACGGGCGCCAAAGCAGCCATCTTTGAGCGTGACGCCAAGCTGCTGGGCAGCGCCTATACTCAGTACGACACACATTATCCAAAACCGGGTTGGGTTGAACAGTGCCCAGAGGATTGGTGGCATGCAGTCGTCAACTCAACGCACGAACTTATCGAAGAGACTGGTGTCAATCCCGCCAACATCGCCGCTATCTCGTTCAGTGGGCAAATGATGGGCCAGGTGCCGGTTGACGAGAATGGCAACCTGCTCCAGGAAAGAGTGCCAATCTGGGCAGATGCGCGGGCGTCTGAACAAGTAGAACGCGTTTTCGAAGCGCTGGGTGGCTACGAGGAGTTCTACCGCATCACGATGCAGGGCCACAACCCACAACTGTACGCCATTTTCCGCGTGATGTGGTACCGGGACAACATGCCCGACGTGTTTAAGAAGACCCACAAGTTCCTCCACTCCAAAGAATTCATTGCCAACCGGATGACCGGCAACTTCGCGACAGATTACACGGACCAGGCGCTCGGCTGCACTCTCAACATGACCAAGCGCACCTGGTCCGACGAGATGTTCGATGCCGCCGGGTTGTCCAAGGACGTGTTTCCAGACCTGCACGAGTCCATCGACGTGATGGGTAAGCTGACCAAAGAAGCTGCCGAAACCCTGCATCTGGTGGAAGGCATCCCTGTGGTGGTTGGCTCAGGCGATGGCCCGGCGGCGGCAGCAGGTGCAGCGGCCTTGGAGCCAGGCGATGCCTACTTCTACATTGGCTCAGCCTCCTGGGGCGGGACCATCGAAACAGAACCCATTGGCGATTTTGAGACGAAGGTCATCGTCCATAATCACCTGGTGCCGGGACTCAACCACTCACAGTACGTGATGTATACAGGTGCTATTGCTCAACAGTGGGCCATAGAGACACTGTTTGGTGAGGGCGACTCCGAAGGGACCAACCCCTATGAAGTCGCCAGCAACCTCGCGGACGGCATACCGCTCGGCGAAGACACGGTCGTCTTTCTACCCTACATGCGACCGGGTGGAGCACCCTATAACAATCTGAATGCTCGTGGTGTATTCACAGGGATTGGGCTGAACCATCACCGAGAGCACCTCTTCCGCGCCGTGCTGGAGGGCGTGTCTTTCAACATCCGAATGTTGGTTGACCGCTTTGAGAAATTCAGAGGACAGGAGCTACCCTCGCTGAACGTCATCGGTGGCGGATCGCGTAATCCCTTCTGGATGAAGTTGCTGGCCGACATCACTGGCCGCCGCATCACGACCACCAGTCTGAAGCAAGAGGCCAACTGCTTTGCCGCCGCTCAGTGTGCAGGCGTAGGTGTTGGAGTCTACCAGGACTTCGCCGAGGTCAAGAAACTCATCGAGGTCGAGGAAGAATACCTTGCCAACCCGGATGTATCTGAATTCTACGCCAGGAAGTACGAAATCTTCCTGAAGGCATACCAGGGCATGCTGGAGACATACGACCTAATCGCCGACCTGGAGACCTCATTTGCTGACTGAGTGTATCCTTGACACCCTGGCCCGGGAACCTGGAACTTGAAACACTATTGTCGTGCGGCTCCTCACCATGGTAGGGAGCCGCACAGTATTGTCGCTTCAGAAAACCGAAGAAAGCAGACCAAGATGAACAATAGACTCGCTAGTATACCACCCTATACGCGTGCGCTTCTGAAGAGCCATCTGATTGCCTCAGGTCACACGTACGACGATTTGCAGAAACCGATTATCGGTGTGGCGAACTCGTGGAATGAGTTCAACCACGGCCACCTGCCCCAGCGACAGGTGGCCGACAAGGTTAAGGCAGGTATCCGGGCAGCAGGCGGATTGCCCATCGAGTTTCACACGATTGGTCCGTGTGACGGTTTGGCTGTTGGCAACGAGGGGATGCGATATATCCTGCCCAGCCGTGAAATCGTCGCTGACTCGATTGAAGCTACCGTCATGGGCCATCCGATCTTCGACGGACTGGTGTTGATTGCCTCGTGCGACAAAATCACGCCAGGCATGCTGATGGCTGCTGCACGACTGCGCGCGCCCGCGATACACGTTGCCGCAGGGCCAGCATCCTCAGCTATCTCTTTCGAGCAGTCCAGAGCGTTGCGAAAGGCTTTTCTTGACGGGGAGTTGACGGAACGCGAACTGGCGGAGGGAAATGCGCTGCTCTACGCGACGCCGGGAAACTGTCCCTATATTGGCACTGCCAACACGATGAACTGTCTGGCGGAGGCAATGGGGCTTGCATTGCCGGGCAGTGCGGTCATACCGGCCTGTTCCAACAGACGGCTTGTCATGGCCGAGCAAACCGGTCAGCAGGCGGTCAGACTGGCAGAGCAAGAAGTGTGCAGCCACGAGGTCCTGACCAGAGATGCCTTTTTCAATGCTCTGAGAGTAGCGGCTGCCATTGGCGGTTCATCCAACTACGTCTTGCATATCCCGGCCATTGCATCCGAACTTGGAATAGAGATTTCGCTACAGGATATCGGCAGCGTTAACCAGTCCACTCCTCTACTCTGCAACATTGCGCCCAATGGCCTCCAGTCTGTCGTCGAGCTTGATGCAGCCGGGGGCATTCCGGCAGTACAGAGAGAGATTGCCTCGTTGCTCAATCTAGAGGTCCTGACTGCTACGGGCAAGAGCCTCGGGGAGAATCTGGAGAACGCGCCTCAAGGCGACCCCGCCGTGATCCGTCCAGTTGCAGACCCACTTGATTCGGAAGGTGGCATCGTCGTCCTCGAAGGGAATCTCGCTCCTCAGGGGGCGGTTGTGAAGCGCTCGGCCATCCCTCGTGAGTTGTACCAATTTCGGGGTCCCGCGCGGGTGTTTACGAGCGAGGAGGACTGCATCGCGGCGCTGCAGTCGGGAGAGATACACGAGGGTGAGGTTCTGGTTGTCACTTACGAGGGTCCAAGGGGAGGGCCGGGCATGCGCGAGATGCACAGGCTCACTGGCGTCTTACGCGCCTTCAGTGACAACGTCGCTCTCATCACGGATGGACGATTCTCTGGCGCGGACAGAGGGCTCGTCATTGGATATGTCACCCCCGAAGCAGCCGACGGCGGCCCAATAGGCATCGTGCGCGACGGAGACGTGGTTGGCATTGACCTAGTAGCCAGAACGCTGCGGCTAGATCTACCCGAGTCAGAGGTGCAGCAAAGGCTGGCTGAGTTTAGGCCGATAGCGGAGTCTTGCGCTTCTCCCATGCTCCGGCGCTATCGCAAGTATGTTGGAACAGCCGCATGTGGCGCAGTACTACTATCAAACCAAGAATAGTCGATCAGCTGCCACTAACACGATGGGCCGCATGGCTCTGAATGACTGTCTCGCCGTGCTGCGCGGTGCGGAACCACAGCACCGCGTCGTTTGAGAATTCTCAGGACAAGACGTGAACAAGGCGGGGGGAGAGAACACTCTGACAACACAAGCCACAGCTCAGGATTACGAGGTAGTCAGGAAAGAGGTCCCCACCTTCTATTTCGTCGGTGTCACCACCTCAAAGTCATCCATTATGAAGGTCTTTCCGCGCTGGGTTGAGGCACTGGGACGACCTGACGTGATGATTGAAGGGATCGACCATCAAATCCACGACGACCCAGAAGCATATCGCCAGACTGTCGCTCAAATCAAGCACGATCCGCTGTCGCTGGGCGGGCTGATCACCACCCACAAAATCGACCTGCTGACGGCGGCACGTGACATGTTCGACGAACTTCATGAATCGGCGCAACTCATTGGCGAGGTATCTTGCATTTCAAAGCGGGATGGTCGGTTAATCGGCCACGCTAAAGACCCGGTGACCGGCGGCCTCAGCCTGGACGCGGTCCTGTGTGAGAACTACTTCGAGCGAACCGGTGGCCACGTCCTGTGCTTTGGTGCCGGTGGGTCTGGCAAAGCGCTATCCCTGCACCTGATGCGCAAGGAGAGCCCAGGTGACCGACCTGCGAAGATGATTGTCACCAACCGCTCGCTGGCAAAACTGGACGCCCTCCAAGTGATGGTCGATGCCGTTGGGACCGACATTGACTTCGAGCTAGTCCAGACCAGCGATCCGCATGTGGGCGACGAGATCATGGCGGGCCTCCCCGAAGGAAGCGTGGTCATCAACGCCACGGGTATGGGCAAGGATACCCCCGGCTCCCCCATCACCGATGGTGGGCTGTTTCCAAAGAATGGTGTGGCGTGGGAGATCAATTACCGGGGTGAGCTAGACTTCTGGCATCAAGCCATGGCCCAGCAGGAAGGTCGGAATCTGGTCGTTGAGGATGGGTGGCTGTACTTCCTGCATGGTTGGACACAAGTCATCGCCGAGGTTCTGGATATCGACCTCGACGAAAGCACCTTCAACCGCCTGGGAGAAATCGCCGAAGACCTTCGACCTCCGCTTGTCTTTCAGCCCAGAGGATAGGCACTGACCCTCGTCGTGTACCAAGACTAATCTATGGAAAACACTGCGGTATCATGTGTTGCTCGCGAAATGGACGGCAGTGCGCCAGCCGTAATGAGAAGCCGATTTTTCGGTAGTAGAGCGTTTTCCGAGAAAGCGCTGCCCGTGTCGACAGCCCGGCAAACCAAGATTGTCTGGCGCACTACGCCAGGTGCTCATAGAACGCCTTAGGGCTGAGTTCAGCGAAGTCCCCCACTGAGGCCAGATGCCGCCTGAGATCGGTGCACAGGTCGCACTTCGACAGATACCCACTCTCGGCTTCTTCGTAGCCGAGGTCACGTGCGAACCGGAAAAGCCCCTCCATATCCTCTGCGGCCAGGAACCCCAGCACTGGGCGATCTTTCAGGTCGATTCCCTCTTCGAGCAAGCTGTCCAACTCCAACCAACTACCCAGGGAGATGCCGCCACAGAAGCCCGGCATGTAGTTGCCGTAGTTGTCGAAGTGGTTGTGCCACTCTCGCAGCAACGGCGGCTGGCAGGGCATGTCAAAGAAGACCTGTGCCGGATAGGTGGGGTAGAACGCCTTCAGTTGGCTGGTCGCCCGGCCCATGAAGAACAGCTCGACCCTGCCCAGGAAGCGGTCGTCCCGGGCCAACTCGGCATACTCCTCGATTGAGAGCTTGTCCCGAATCCCCAGGCGCTGGAACTGGTAGTAGTATTCCTGTTGGTAGACCATCATGTTTTGCTGGCCGAATACGTCCTGGCTGATCTGGATACAGCGCTCGGTCCTCTCAAAGGGGACGTACTCGGCGTAGAACGGGTTCACCGAGATCATGATGCCTTTGAGACCCGCCTCGCGAAGCCGTCGCAGCTTATCCATCGTGGACTGGTCGTCAACGCACCACGCGCTGTTGGTCTCCACAAACGTCGAGGGGATGTCGAACGCCTCGGCGAGCTCCACAGCCTTGAGCAGCAGCTTGAAGTTCAGAAAGGGCTCCCCGCCGGTGAAGTGCAGCCCGTCGTTAAGGCCAACCGCCTCTGGCCCCCAGGGGCTGGGCTGGATCTTGCCACGCAGTTGTGCCAGGCCCTTCTCCAGGACGTCTTCAGGTATCCAATCGGCCTTCCAGTCTGGCGAGCAGGCGTAGATGCAGTGCCGGCATCTGGCCTGGCATTTGTAGGAGAGGATTAGGCCGCCTGAGATAGGCCGGGGTATCATGAGCCTTGACATATACACACTCCAGAGTGTCATGCGCTCAATCGGATGCTATCGCGCTTGTGGCCGGCCAGCAAGCTCTTAACCGCAGCGCTTCAGCCTCGTTCGGAATGAAATCTCTACTGCTCCCACCATCCCAGTAGATATCCATCTCCGTCTGAATGCGAAAAGCTGACTAGAAACGCTGCTAGTGAACTCACAGTGGATCCTTTCTCTGTGGCTGCCCCTTGGGTAAAACGACAGATGAGGCGTAAATGCGTGGGCGAGTAGTTGCTATAGGCCATGCCCGATGGGCACACATATGAAAAAAGAGCCTTGAGTGAAGGCTCATAGTAGTTCACTATAGGTGCCTTCAACACACATCTGTACCCCCGTTGGTGGAGGCGGTCGCGTCTCTGCTGACAATGCTGTATGCCCTACCCTACCAGTCTGTCACGCCGCACGACACGCCGCAGCCCGAAAGAACCGCCGAAATACGTGCCCGCTATGCCGAGGGAGGATGGAGCATTCCGAAGTTGGCGCAGGAGTATGGAATTTCGAATGCGAGGGGGCATCAGATACTGCATGAAGACAGGTAGCAGACACGAGAGCATGTGGCCATGCCTTGATGCCCAGGGGCGTGATTTACTCTAAGTCAACAGCACGAAGTTCGTTTGATACTATCTGCAGGAGTCGACTAGCCCTCGCCCAGGAAAGCGACGGCAAGGCAATAGCTACAGTCGCTTACCAGTCGGTGTCGTGCCGGTTACTCACTTCCGGCAAACGCACAGGCATAGGCATAATCAGATAGAACCGACGTAATCTTGTCCATGACCAGCGCGCGCGGGCTGTTAGCAAGCGAGCCTTCTCTGATGCGAGTGTACTGAACGGGCGAGTACTGGCTGAGCAGGGTCAGCGGGATAGGGTTTTGTCCCAGATTAGCAAGCAGCCTTTCCAACGCTGCCCGCACGGAAGGAACAGGCCAATAGTATCTTGAGCGGTCGCTGAGACTGTATTTTCGGGCGAACCGCCGCTCCTCTGGACTGCCGTGGTAATACTTCTCCCAATGTGCCGGATCATCCAGCATGGCCTGCTCCAAGACGTCGGCCAGAGTTGAAAGCGTCTCCCCCGGCTTACCTGTCAACAACTCCTGCTCGATCATGGACAAGGCAAACACGGCCTCACGGAAAGCAAACGTTAGCGCCGGGCCGACCTTCAATATAGCAAAGTGATCCCGGACGAGGTGACGCAGCGCGTCCCGCGTCTGATAGTCGGTGGAGTGAGCTTCGTAGACCAGACGGTCGTAGTTCTCAATGAATCGTGACAGGTTGGCTGCCTGTTCAGGGTGGTAGTCAAATATCGTCTGGTCGCCATACTCCACGCCCGGCTGCGTGACCACCGCCACCACGCGCTGCCAGGCAGCTTCCAATTCCAGCTTGAAGAACTCTTCTCTCGTGACCTCGATGGTCTCTTCGACATCCGCCGGGGGTGTTACCGAGAGATACTCTTCCTCCCCCTGAATACCTCCAGGGGGAGGCACCTCGGTGCCGATCACGTAGCGAGGTGCGACCTGCTGTGACGCTAGTTTTCCGAATGCCTCCTCCGCGACACGCGCCAGTTCCGCCGCCCGTCGCGCCGACACCCGCTTGTCGAGCGGCGCATCCTGGGGGTCATCCGCACAGCGCATGCTCGCATCGAGATGAATTTTTGTGTAGCCTGCCCGCACGCAATCGCGCACCAGCACGCGTGACTTCGCCATCGCTTCGTCGGCGGGTTCGCCCTGCCACACGCTGGGTCCAAGATGGTCGCCGCCAACGATGGCCTGCTCAAAAGGAAAATCTAGCTGGCCAGCGATGTGTTTGAGGTATTGTTGGAAATCCGCCGGTGTCTGGCCGGTATAGCCCCCGTATTGGTTGACCTGGTTGCAGGTGGATTCGACCAGCACCAGTGTGCCGGTGTCCCTGGCATGAAGAAGGGTGGCTTCGATGACGAAAGGGTTGGCCGAGCAAACGCTGGCAACGCCCCGTGCCTCTCCCCGTTTTTGTGCGCGCACGACGCTATCAAGAGGGTGGTCCTCGCTGGGAGCCTGAGGGGTTTGGTCGGGCACGGCACTTATCCTGTGTCTGTAGATAGCGATGCTGGTCTAATACGTCTTGTAGAAGTCGTCGCCTACCTCCGGTGACTGGTACAGATCGAACCAGGGCCTCGCCAATTCATCACAGAGCGCCGTAACGCGCTCCATACGTGGCAGCGCCACTTGCGTCAAGAATTCCTGGCGAGCCTGTCCCGACAGCGCAGGGGCTTCCTGCCACACCGCGCGACCCACGGCCACGCCTGACGCGCCCTGATGGCAGGCGATAGTCACCTGGCGCAGGTAGGTGTCATAGTCAACAGACGCCGACAGCAGAACCCAGGGAATGGCGCTCGTGGCAGATAGCTCGGAGCAAGCCTCCGCCCAGACGCCTTCGTCAGTTTGTGCCGCGATGTCGAGCGGAAACTCTGCTTTCAGCACGTCGCTGCCCAGACGCGTCAGACGCCGGGCCGTCTCAATCACCACCTGTCGTTTTGCTGCCCCGGCGAGCTTCTTTTGTGCCGGGTCGAGGGTGTACGAGAGGGGTTCGAGGAACAAGGGAATGTCGTGCTCGGCACATTCGGCGGCCACCTGTTCGACCAGCGACTCGACCTCCCCGGCGGTAGGTGCATCGGGGTGATAGTAGACCAGCAGTTTGACGGCGCTGGCCCCCAGGCGTTTCGCCTTGGCGACACTCCAGCCGGGCAGAATCCGACTGCGGCGGGCCTGTGGATCGCCCGTATAGCCGGTTGCCTCGACGGCGACAATCAGCCCAACAGAGCCCGGCAGCGAACGGCTGGCGATGGATTGAAATGCGCCAACTTCCGGATCCAGCAGGACGGCGCTGGCTGCCGGTGCGAGCACCGCCGTCACCTGCTGCTTGAAGGCGATCATCTCGGCGGCGGGGACTGTTTCCGGGGCGTCGGGGTTGAGCGCGCGCCGGAGATTGTTGCGGTGATCGAGCGCCATGACGGACAGCGCTCCGTGCTGGGTCGAGCACTGCTGCAAGCTGCGATACTTGCCAATGGATAGGGGTTGCATCTCGCCTCCTCCGGCCTGGGGTGTTGCCGAACCCAACTGGCTCACAGAGCGTTCTTCAGGGCGGCGACGTTTTCCAACAGGATTTTCACCGGCAGCAATTCGTCGATCTTGTCGATGGCCGCCGTGACTTCTTCGGGCGTGAGATCGGCCAGGTCCGAGTGACCGGTGGTAATCTGTCGTGCAACTGCAAATTCATCGTTCATGAGGGTTTCTCACCTGCTGGGGTATTAAGGATGTTGCTGGTCAAGACCGGCAGCCCACAAAGCTTCCTCAAGCCCGGCCTGATGCCCGGTCCCACCTACAGCCTGTGCTGACAGAGAGCCGCAGGCAACGGCAACTTTCAAACTCCGCTCAAGGGGCCATCCTGCCAGGTAGCCGTACAGAAAGCCTGCATCGAAATTGTCTCCCGCGCCGGTCGTATCGACCACCTCCGTCTCGATGGCATCCACTTGGATTAGCTCGTTCCCTGTCACCGCCACGGCCCCGTCTGCGCCGCGCTTCACCACGACGATTGGCCCCTGACCAGAGAGCGCCCGCGCACCTTCCTGCCAATCCTTCCCACGCCCAAGGAACTTGGCCTCCCGGGCATTGGGCAGCAAAACGTCGATCTGGGGGTAAACCGCGCTCAGCTCAGGCCCCCACGTTTCTTCAGGGTCCCAGTTGGTGTCGAGGGAGGTCGTCAATCCCTGCGATCTGGCCCGGCGTAGCAGGTCGGGCAGCCCAGGTTGAAGGTCAATTTGCAGGAAGTAACTCGCTACGTGCAAATGCCTGCTCCGGGCCAGCAGGTCGTCTGTGATCTGCTCGGCGCGGAGCTTGCTGATGGCTCCACTGTAAGTCAGGATGGCCCGGTCAGTCCTGCGCGACAGGATAACGCTCAAGCCCGTCTGCAAATCATCGTCGACGATAACCGGAGAGACGTGAACACCGTGATCTTCTAATCCCTCCAGCATAAACTGACCGAAGTGGTCATTCCCGACCACACCCACGAGGCCCACTTGCAGGCCTAGTTTTGCCACGGCGATGGCAAAGATCGCTGCCGAACTGCCGATGGTGAGCGCGGCATTTTCGACAAGGATCTCCCCCTGGCCGAAGCGTGGTGTCACGTCGGACCCACTCAAGATCAGGTCGGGATTCAACTCACCTGCGACGAGAATGTCGTACTGCTTCATTGAGAAATTTGCTTGTTTCAGCCAATCATCCTGAAGGCCACAATCCGCTCGGAGCCCCCGCTCACTGCGCCCACGTACAGGCGCAGTTGGTTGCGCCAGAGGATGACATCAGGTGTGGTGACCGCTTCGGACAGCAAGGTTCCGGGGCGGGGCCGCACGATGGGTTCAGGCGATACACGCTGCCACAACGCTTGCTGGGCACTCATCCTCTTCGCTCTGCGTATGGATGGGTGTTGTCCGTGCGCCGGTCAGTCATCGAGGTACACGACAGGTTGCAGGTTGCGGGGCCGGTCAGGGTTCAGGCCCTTGGCAAGCGCGCGCTCCAGGCCGAGCAGTTGCAGGGGGGGCAGGTACAGCACGCTCCGGGCCACCTCGCCCAACCCCGATTCGAAGGACACCCTGTCGCTTTCGAAGCCGGGCAGGGGGGTCTCGCCAAGAGGTAACACGTGCCCTCCCAACTCCAAAACGTCCCGCAGGACAGCCGCCTCCCGGCCTTGCGGGTCTTCTGAGAGCAACCCCACGACGAGGGTGCTGTCTGTCACCATAGAGATCGGCCCGTGGCGAAACTCCAGGAAGTGAAAAGGCTCGGCGTGCGTCAGCGACATTTCCTTCATCTTCAGGCTGCATTCCGAGGCCAGGCCATAACGCAACCCCGAACCCAGGAAGTATATCCGGTCAAATCTGCCGGGGTCCGCCAGCGCTCGCATCCGCTCGCCGGTGTCGGCAATCAGCCGCCCGCCGGTTTCGGGCAGGCAGCTCATCTCGGCCAGCACGTCCTCCATCCCGGCGAGCGTGGCGGCCAGCGCGCAACAGGCCACGTACATGGCCGCAAAAGATCGCGTCTGGGCCACGCTCTCCTCACGCCCTTCGGGGATGGTGACATTGGCGTCGCCCAGCCGGGCCAAATCGCTGTCGGGGTAGCACCCAACGGTGAGCACGCGACCTTTGTCAGCCTGCCGGAAGCGCTCAACCGCGCGCAGCGTCTCCGTGGTCGTGCCAGAACGGCTGACGGCTACCAACAGGGTTGGCCCCGATCCGACGAGGTGATCCAGCTCGGAGACCAGAGAGAATTCGCCAGCAGGAATCCCGCGCGCAGGCGTACCGGTGAGGGATTGGAATACCATGGCCGCGGCCAACGAGAGGTAGTAGGTGGAACCACACCCCGCAAAAACAACTTGCTCGACAGGCTGTGCTTCCCAGGCCGAGCGCAGGGAGGTCGCCTGCCGGTTCACGGCCTGCAACGCTCCATCCCAGGCTGCTGGCTGCGAAACGATCTCGCGATAAGTCGCAGGGTTTTGCATGCTAGTGACACCTTGTTATTGGGTCCAGAAGGACCAGCGGGTGGTGCGGGCTGGATGGGCTACCCATTCGCCAACTGCCAGATTGTATTGGCAGCAATCTCGGCCATGAAGGTCACAGCCATGCAACACGCAGCCGAAGGCAGTCAGGCCTCGCCGGTGATCTGCAAGCGAAATCTGTTCTTGTGCGTGACATAGTAGCGGTCAAATAGCATGACTAGCACCAGCAGAATGCCACGAACGATGGTCTGGTAGAAATCCGGTACGCCGATGAGGTTCATGCCGTTGCTCAGGATGCCCAACACGAGAATGCCCTGCAACGTTCCAACGAGCGATCCAGCACCGCCTGTGAAGCTCGTGCCGCCCAGCAAGACGGCCGTAATGACGACCAGCGGTGTGTCTTCTCCGACGACTGGCGAACCGGTATTAATCCGAGAGGCCAGCAGTATGCCGCCCAGCGCGGCTGTGAACGACGTTAAGGCATAGGCAGCAAGCAGATAGGTATCGACTTTTAGACCGGATAGCCAACTCGCCTCAAGGTTACTGCCTACGGCGAAGAATCCCCGGCCCCAGGTTGTCGAACGCAGGATGTAGTGACAGACAAGCAGCAAGACCAAAAAGACGACTGCCGCCAGCGGGATGCCAAGCACCGGAGTAGTCGCCAGTTCTGCGAAGGCCGGGTCGGTGCCGCTGATCGGTCGGGTGTCTGTGACCCCCAATGCAAGCCCACGCACAAAAGTGAGCATGCCCAAGGTGCTAATGAACGGATTGACTCCAACCTTCGTCACCAATAGGCCATTCATCAAGCCTATCACGAGCCCGGCCAAGAGCGCGAGAGAACTGGAGGCAACTGACCCAGTGTGCGGCTGTAAACCCACTGCGATGACACTCGCCAGCGCCACAACCGATCCAACGGAGAGATCGACGCCTGCCGTGATAATCACGAAGGTCATCCCCACCGCAATGATGCCATCGGTTGCTACCTGCGTCAGCACATTCTGAAGATTGCGACCCGTCAGGAAGTCCTCGCTCAACAAAGTAGCCGCAACAAACAGGACGAGCAGCACCAATAAGACCCGCTGCTCAAGAATGATCTGTCGCCACCGGTTTAGCATCAATCTAACCTCTCCGCCTTCGGACAATCACATTGGCCGCGACTGCGGCCACAAGGATAATGCCGCGTATCATCAATTGGAACTGGTATGAGATGCCCATCAGCGTCATCGCGTTTCCGAGAACGCCCAGAAGCAGCACTCCTGCTACTGTTCCCAGCACACTCCCTCGCCCGCCAAACAGACTGGTTCCGCCGAGAATGACCGCTGCGAGCACGTCAAACTCAAACCCGACTCCAAATGACGGGTCTACGTTCTGGACGCGGGCGGCGATAACGATACCTGCAATCGCCGCCGCCAACCCAGATAGCATGTAGGAGACCAGGCGAACCCGCCCAACATTGATACCGGATAGGCGGGCGCTGGCACTATTGCCCCCGGTGGCGTATAGATAGCGCCCGAACCGGGTTGCGGTGAGGGCAAGATGTCCTAGAACGGCCGTGATAGCAAATGCGAAAATTGGCAGTGGAAAAGGGCCAAGACGCCCTGTGCCGAGGGCAGCCAGCGGCGGATACATGCCGACGACCCAGATGTGACGTGCTTTGGTATAAATGAGCGTTATGCCCCAGACGGCATACAGCGTTCCGATTGTTGTCACGACTGAATTGGTTTCGAGCCTGCCTACCAGCACGCCATTGACGACGCCAACAAGCAAGCCAGCCAGCAAACCGCCAACAACAGCCACGGCTGCGCTTTGAGGGTCAACCGGTTGGAGCTGAATCACGACGACAGTTGCCAGCCCCATGGTCGCGCCAACCGTCAGATCAAACGACCCCCCGATCATGGCGAAGGTCATTCCGATGGCCACGATGCCCAAGATCGAGATCTGGCGCAAAATGTTGAGGATGTTCAGCGGGGTGAGGAAGACATCCGAGGCCAACGATAGGATTATCACGACGAAGACCAGAACGGCCCAGATGACGTTCTCCCGGAGGAGATCAGCCAGGGTTTGGCGCCTTACCCTGACGTCGGACCGGACAGTCAGTGTGTCAGTCATCCTCACCCTGCTTTCCGTCTCTCTGGGCTGAAAAAGCCACCGGAGCATGCCCCGTCGCACTGGCCATTATCTTTTCCTCTGTTGCTTCACCGTGGGTAAACTCCCCTGTGACGCGGCCTTCGTACATCACGAGGATGCGGTCACTGACATTCATTATTTCGATCAATTCTGACGAGACGAGGAGGATGGCAACTCCCCCCTTGGCGAGACGCTGCATGATCGCGTGAACCTCGGCTTTCGCGCCGATGTCAATGCCTCGCGTAGGCTCGTCCAGGACCAAGATTCGTGGCTGGTTCGCCAACCACTTGCCAATAACCACTTTCTGTTGATTGCCCCCGCTGAGGGTCATGACTTCTGTGGCAAGCGAGGGGGCCTGTATGGACAAATCCGAGAATTGCTCGGTAGCAACCTTTTGCTCGCGCGCACGATTGCGCAACCCCCAGCGAGTCAGACTACGCAGCGCCACCAGTGCCAGATTGTCACTGACTGTCATGCCCAGCACCAAACCGTCCCGCTTTCGGTCCTCTGGGGCCAAGCCAACTCCCGCCTCGATCAGGCGCTCTGGGGTGAGCCGCTCAACACGTTTGCCATTGACCCACAGTTCTCCGGAATCGAGCGTGTCGACGCCAAACAAAGCCCGCACCAAGTCGGTGCGCCCCGCGCCGATCAAGCCAGCCAATCCCAGGATTTCCCCCCGATGAAGTGTGAGAGAAACGTCGTAGAACGCGCCCTTCCTGGTCAAGTTTCGCACTTCCAAGACCGGCTCACCAATCTCCGATTCTTCTTTTGCGAACAGGCTGTCGACGCTCCTGCCCACCATCATAGTGACTACTTCAGCCGGAGATGTATCGCTGGCGACCAACGTGCCGATCTTCTGCCCATCTCTCAGCACAGTGATGCGGTCGGCGACGCGAAACACCTCGTCGAGTTTGTGAGTGATGAAGATGACGGCTTTGTCTTGCTCGCGCAGTTTGCTGACGGTTTCGAGGAGATGGTCAACCTCCTGTTCGGCCAAGGCGGAGGTCGGTTCGTCCATGATGATGATGTCGGCCTGTCTGGAGAGCGCCCTCGCAATCTCGGTCGCCTGTTGCTGAGCGACGCTGAGAGACTCGACGAGTGTATCGGGGTCGAGTTTGACACCCAGGGTAGAGAGGGCCTCGCGGGCATGGTCTTGCAAGGAGTCCCAGTCAACTCGTCCAAATTGACCTTGCGGCAAGCGCCCCAGCAGGATGTTTTCCGCAACGCTTAGCTGTGGAATGAGCATCAATTCCTGATTAATTGTGGCAATGCCTGTGTCGAGCGCCTCTCTTGGATTGTGGAAGACCGTCTTCTCTCCACGTAGAACGATCTCGCCCTGGTCGGGTTGAAGCGCGCCGCCCAGGATCTTGATGAGGGTGGATTTTCCAGCCCCATTTTCACCCACCAACGCGTGGATTTCGCCAGCCCGGACATCAAAGTCCACCGCGTCCAGGGCTTGAACCCCCGGAAAGGACTTTGAGAGGCCGATCATCTGGAGCACAGGTGTTATGCCGTCATTCATGTAGCCGCTCCCAACACCCGGAGGTTGTCAAGTGGCATGTGCATCAAGTCCCAAGACAACGCCACACCAGCCGCACCCGCATCTCTAGTAACGGTCAGCATGTCGCGCACGTGGTCCGGCGTAATCGAAATGGCGAACTCTGGGATGGATACTGCCTCGACGCCGAGATAGACGGGCACACTGCCCATGAGTTCCACCGCCTGCCGGGTCTCATCAGCGATGAGTTTAACCGGCACACCCTCTGCGTCAATCTGCTGAATAGTTGTGTCCAGCATGCCGCCTACGTGCTTCTGTATCCAAGACCATGCCGTAGCAGAGTCGTGCCCCAAGAACGTTTGCAGCCCGCTCACCAGCGACGGGATTTCAAGGCTCAGACCCGCCGGGCCTTTAGCGTAACGGTAGATCATCGGCTTGCACCACTCAGCGTAGGCCGCCAGAGAAGAGTAGTCCTGACCGACGAGCGGCGCAAGTCCCGGCGCGAACAGATCAAACGAGAGTTGTTTGCCCAACTGCTCAGTCAGTTGATGAATGGATTTGACAAGCCGGGTAATCGAGTCGGCACGGAAGCGGATGAACCGCTGCAAAAGGGGCTGCATGTCGAGCAAATCGTTCAGCCACGCTGCGCCGGAGGGGATAAGGCCCTTCTCTACCGTACCTGCGTCAACGGCGTTAGCGCGGAATGGATTCAGAAGAGCTTGTCGAACATCATCCAGATCAAGATTGTGTTGGCTGGCCGCCTGTTGGCAATGCGTACAGAAACAGGACAGTATTTCGCTGAAACCATTGGCCGGGGAAGGAAAGCGAATCTTGTCGAGGAATACGCCATCGAATTCATAGGTTGTCAACAAGCGCTGAAGGGCTTGAAGCGTGGTGGCCTGGGCTGTGGGGTTGTTTGGGCAAGCAAACTGGAACGTCTCACCGATGTCCCCGCTGCCAACGGTGTCTCCCCACCCCCGGCTTGGAGCCCCCTGGTAGTCTACAACCAGGTGTTCAGGCTCCATGCCGGGGTAATCGGAGAGCGCAGGAAACCAGAGGAACACTTGATCGGTGAGGCGAGTTTCTTTGGCGGTGAGCATCCGATACAGATCCGGGACTTCATCCCCTCCTGCAATTAGAATGTCTAACGGCGCTACCTTCATAGCCTCACGTATGACACGCGACACGCTGGACACCTCGATAGATTGCGGCGCGGATCGCAAGACGTGAAGCTGCGCTGTCACCACCAATTGTTGGTCAGCCATGTGTGTTCCTCTGGTACCCTACTGAAACCCAAGAGGCCTACCAGTCACCTGGACAATCGTCGGCGTTGTCCTGCGTGGTCTTGGGCGACTCAACGATCTGTACCTTCTCGACTGATTCGCCAGCAATCAGCGCTTCAATCGCGTCGGCTGCTGCGTTGGAATTCGCACCCGGAGACATGCAGGTCGTACCGTACACGGAGCCATCCTTGACCAAGGCCAACTCGGTGGCTGTGCCGCCGAGGCCAACTATCGGGATGTCCAACCCCGCTTCATTGACAACCTGCACAATGCCGGGTGTCATGCTGCCGTCCATTGACAGGATGCCATCAATGTCGGGATAGCGGGTGAGGAGATCTTCCGTAACCGTTACCGCCTGAGTTGAGTCCCAGTTGGCCGGTTGGCTATCGACGATTTCGATGTCCGTCTCGCCAAAGACGTCATCGTAGGCTTCTAGACGCGCGATGACCGCAGGCTGGCCGGGCAGGCCCTCCACGACAAAGATCCGGCCTTCGCCGCCCAGTACTTCGACCATCAACTCGGCGCTGTCCTTGCCCATGTTGTAGTCATCAGGAACCCGCGCAGCCGCAATGTAGTCATCGGCCTCGGGGTCAGCCAAGTTGCCGATGATGATAACGTCGATGCCTGCTTCATCGGCGGCCTTGATGCCTGGCACAACGGCCACAGGATCAACTGGACCAATCACAAGATAGTCCACTCCCTGAGCAATCAAGTCCTGGATCTGGTCCGTTTGGGCTTGAACGTCACCATCTGCACCCAGTACCGTCAAATCCCAGCCGTTTTCTTCGGCCCGGCCTTCCATCGTCTCAATGAATGTGGCGTACCAGGGCCAGCCAGCCGAAGCGGCCTGCAAACCGACGGAAACCGGCTCTTCGGCTTCTTCTTCCGGAGCGGCTTCTTCTTCCGGAGCAGCTTCCTCAGCGGGAGCAGCTTCCTCAGCGGGAGCAGCTTCCTCAGCGCCGCCGCAGGCGACGGCGAGAATACTCACCAAAAGTACGACGATAAGGCTTCTCTTCAACATGTTGAAATCTCCTTGTCCATGAGCACTTCTTGTTACTTGCGTGACGAGATCGCTCTCACTGACCGGGCGTTCGCCTGTGTTCTCCTCCGATCCTCCCTCCTTTCACCGTTTTGCCGAGTACAATATGATGATGATACATCCGGGATTGCGGGTGTCGTTTGCTGGTGAGTCAAAGTCACTTTGGTCGTCACGTCCAGCGAGGAGTCCTCGATAATGAGAGGCGCGTTCGAACCCTGATCGTAGCTGAAATAGTGGTGCTCGATCTGGATTTTCGGGCTGGCTTTCTTGTGACGACATCAATGCTCCAGACTTCTCCCCAGTCGGTGTTGGTGAGAGGGGTTTCTCTCCCCACAATGCATTTGAACTACACGACGATGATTTTGATTCCCAATTCCTCAAGCTCACGCAGCGTCGCGTTTGGAACGTTTTCGTCGGTTACGATCATGTCGACGCTGGTCACAGGCGCTACAAAGGCGTTGGCCACTCTGCCGAACTTCGTGTGATCGGCCACCAGGATGACCTCGGAACCGAATTCGATAATCGCTCGGTCCGTCATGACTTCGGGCAGGTAGTCGCTCGTCAGGCCATGCTGAACGTCAATCGCCCGCATGCCCACAAAGACCTTGTCGGCGCGCAGTTCCTTGATCGCCTGCTCGGTAATGTGGCCTACCAGCGACAGTTCCGATGGTCGCAGCAGCCCCCCGATCACGATTTGAGTTATCCCTTCATGGTTGAGGAGTTCGGTGGCGATGTTGAGGGCGTTCGAAATAACGGTGAGGTCTTCCCTTCCGCCCAGGTTGCGCGCCACCTCCAGGGTGGTCGTGCCAGAGCCGAGGAAAATCGTCTCACCATCCTCGACCAGCTCGGCGGCAGCACGCCCAATCCGCCGTTTTTCGGACTCCTGCTCGGCAACACGTTGCAGCACAGGAGGTTCGGTGATAGAGAGCGATGCTCGCAGGGCACCGCCGTGCTCGCGCTGCACCCAGCCGAGCTTATCCAGCTCTTCCAGGTCGCGGCGGATTGTCGCCTCGCTCACGCCAAAGATGACGCTGAGTTCAGCTACGGTGGCCTGACCGCTATCTTCGATCACCCGCCGTATACGTTTGTGGCGCTCACTCTTAAGTAGTGGGGTCACTTGAGCCACACCTTGATCATAAGTAAGCACAAGTCATCACATTCACGCACTATGATAGCGTGTTTATGCGCGAAAGTCAATCAGGGATGCATGAAAGTGACGCTTGTCCGAAATGATCATGAACCGATGCTTTGAGAAGCCGGTTTCTTGGAAGCGATGTTAGAGTCGCCAAAATCCTCGTCAGCGACCTAATGGAGCCAGAAGACCATCCAATATGAGCATCAGCTATCGCAGAGAGATGATTGCGTATGGAGTCCCAGTACACGTGCGAGAGCGATGGCTATAGGCCATACTCAAAGGAGCCCAAATAAGCAAAAAGAGCCTTAACTCTAGGCTCATAGTAATTTACTACATGCCCCTAGGGGGATCTGTTCCGAACCGCGCCCATTGGCACTGTTCGTTCGCTGGTCACCTACCGGGGCTGTGAGGTAGACGAAGGGCGAGTGTAGCTCTTAGTCTATCATCTCGCCATTGACACTGACTATGATCCTCTTTCCGAGAATACGCAAGAGTGCTCCTCTGTCAACACGCAAGTTAGCCATGAGTTAGCCTACAGGAACGCCACATGAAGCCACTTCCGACTGCGAACCTGGATAAAGCAAATCGCGGCCTGCTGATTTGAAGTCAGTTGCCAGAGCGGTCACCCAGATATACACTTAGTCCCCAGGTGAGCCTATTGGGACTGGAAGACTCAAGCCAGACTGGGGCCGGCGAACGTCTGTGGCGATAGATTGTAGATCGCAATAAATGACACAGACTCGTGATCCTCCATTGGAACCAGGAGATTTCGGAGCGCTTGGGCTACTGGTCATCACGCGACTGAACACTTATCAAAGCCGATGTGATTGCCGATATGACCAAGTATAAGGTACGGCCTATCAGCACTGGCACCAATGACGAGGCCGAAACCGCGTACCACTATTACCTTCCCGACCACATCAGTGCGGGTGAGAAAATCGATGAGGTCTACTGGGTCTTTCTCCTTCAAAGCAGCGACTCATTGGTCCTCGTTGATACTGGTCCTGGCGATCCAGAAACGTGGGGTCGCCAGGTTCATTACTTCTACGATCGGACACCTGACCAAGTGCTCGTTACTGCACTGAGTAAGTTGGGCATTGAACCCAAAGACATTGACGTAGTGATTAACACGCACCTGCACTGGCAGAATTGTCACGGAAACCATCTGTTTCCGAGGGCAACCATCCACGTCCAAACCGAAGAGGTTGAGGAGGCGCTCAACCCGGTGGAGCCGCACTACCGCTTCTATACACCTCCTGAGATGAAGCCACCCTGGCTGCAAGTGCTCGACAGAACCAGGCTGGTTAGAGGCGATAGTGAGATCGTCGATGGACTGACGGTGCTCTCCATGCCGAGTCACACGCAGGGCTTTCAGAGTGTCCTGGTCGACTCGAGGGAAGGCCCGATTCTCATAGCTGGCGAAATGATCCCATATTCCAATAACTGGACTGGCCGTTGGGGGATGCAACACGTTCCGTCTGGCATCATGCAGGCCAGCCTGCGCCAATACTACAGTTGTTTCGAGAGGATCAAAGAGATCAGCCCCGTATACATCTTGCCTGGCTTAGACCCAGCGGTGGCGGAGCTTGAGACGTATGGATAGCTTCACGCCGGTCAACACGGTTGCACGAGGAGATCTATAAGGTGATTCTCTTATGAAGGGGAGAGAACGCGCGCTGCGCGCACTACGCGTTCAGCCGGTTGACCGAGTTCCGATTCTTGGCGGTCAGATTCAGTCTTCAGATGTCCTTGAGGAACTATCTGACCTGGATTACTGGTCCTCGTTTGATCCACGCGAGGTAGCCGTCGAAGCCTATCGCGAATTAGGTGCGGACCTCATTCTCAGCTTGCTGCTGCCCTTCTCCCAGGACATGGAGTTTCGAGCATGGGACGTCGAGGCTATGTTTCGGTATGCCAAGAAGCGGCACCCAGACGTGGCCTCGGTTGTCGACGAGATATACTCCTGGCCGACGCCAGAAGAGGTGCGGCGGACGTTCGATAGCCAAGCCGCTTATCACATTCACCTGGCTCTGGCGCGGGATCAGGACCGTCTGGCGGAAGATGACATTCTGTGGCTGGCCTCTGGATTCAGGACAGGCGTGTGTCGTTTCATGTGGTATCTCGAATTCGGCTACGAGAACTACTTCATGCTGCTGGCCGATCACAAAGAAGTGGCTCACCGGTTGTTCCAATACTCGGCGGAGGCCGGGCGGCTGCAAAACGAAGCTATTTCAGCTGCCATCATGGAGAATGACCTTCCCCCCTTCGTCTACCTGGGCGAGGACCTATGCTACAACAGCGGGCCAATGGTCTCGCCTAAACTACTGGATGAAATCTACTTTCCGTGGCTCGCCTATTCGTTGGAACCGTTCGTGCAAGCCGGAATCGACATTATCTGGCACTGTGATGGCAACATCATGCCCATTCTCGATCGCCTGCTTGCCATGGGCATCACGGGATTTCAGGGCTTCCAAGAGGATGCAGGCGTGTCGCTGGAGCGGCTGGTACGCTCGAAAACTATCAGGGGAAACCGTCCCATTCTGGTTGGCAGCGTACAGGCACGCAGCGTCTTGCCCTTTGGCACAGAACGCGACGTGCGGCGCGAGGTGAAACGCTGTATCGATGCTGTTGGTCGGAACGGTGGCTTCGTGCTGGGAGCCGCCGGGGACATTCAGCCCGAGGTTCCAGAGGAGAACATCCTGGCTATGTTCGAAAGCGCAAAAGAATACGGCAAGGTGGGTGTGACTCCTTCCGGTGTGCGTTTATAGGATTACGGCGTCAGCCTGGCGTCTACAGGCGCGGTGACGCGTGGCACCTATGCCAGTTGCCTGACACTGGCCGTTGTGGTCGGAGGAAATATCATGGCTAAAGTCCTTATCATCACGGGTGACGGGGCCGAAGCCCTGGAAGTCATGTACCCATACCAGCGATTGCTGGAGGAAGGGTTCGAGGTCGACATCGCTGCTCCCTCTGCCAAGAAGATACAGACCGTCGTTCACGACGTTGAAGAAGGGTGGGACACCTATTCCGAAAAGCTTGGCTACAAAGTCGAGGCGAATCTGGCATTTTCTGACGTGAAGCCAGAGGACTACGTGGCGCTGGTCGTGCCCGGCGGACGCGCCCCCGAATACATTCGCAACGATTCAGATGTCCAGAAGATCGTCCGCCACTTCTTCAAGGAAGATCTGCCCGTTGCACACCTATGCCACGCTCCGTTGGTGCTTGCGGCGGCCGGGGTGCTGGAAGGTCGCGAGACTGCCGCCTTTCCCTTCCTGAAGCCCGACGTTGAACAGGCTGGAGCAACGTTCGTGGATGGCGGTGACGTCGTGGATGGCAATATGGTCAGCGCCCGCGCGTGGTTCGATCACCCGACGTGGATGCGGGAGTTCATGCGGGTGTTGAAGACCAGCCTGGGGGAACTGCCCAGCGATGGCCGAAACGATGGGCAGGAGAGCAGCGTCATAAGAAAACTGGAGAGCAGACTGGCACAGCTTGAGCGTAAGATGACGAAGATGAAGGCGTAAAGTTATGGTGAGCCTTTACGCTCGCCCGTAGCTTATTCCCAACAGGTTCTTTCTCCGCACTTCGAAGGCTGCTGGCGATGGATTTTGAAGCTGTGCGACAAGCAGTAATTAGCGGCAATGACGAACTGGTAGCGAGAGGCGTGTCGGCGCTGCTGGCCCAAGGGGTGGCGGCTTCGGACATCCTCGACCAGGCACTAGTGCCTGGGATGGACGAGGTGGGCGAACGCTTCGCGCAAGGTGAGTGCTTTATCCCCGAGATGATGACAGCTTCGCGCGCTATGCAGCGTGCCATGCACCTTCTGGAGCCGGTGCTGGCCGGGTCAGGCCAAGATTTGGCGAAGGCTACGGTGGTCCTGGGCACAGTCGAAAATGACATCCACGAACTGGGCAAAAACCTGGTCGGCATCATGCTGAGAGGAGCAGGCTTCGAGGTCCGCGACCTTGGCGTCGACGTGCCAGCCGAGGCATTTGTGACGGCTGCTGCGGACGGCGTTGACGTGGTAGGCATATCGTGCCTTCTCTCCACGACGATGGCAAACGTGCCCCTTGTGATGGAAGCGCTCGATGGGGCCGGCATCCGGAATCGGATCAAGGTCATCGTGGGTGGTTCTCCTATCACACAGCAATTCGCCGACCAGATAGGGGCCGACGGCTACGCGCCGAACGCTGCGCAGGCGGTCCATTGCGTCAAGAATTTGTTGGGCATAGAATAGCCTAAATTGTTTGAGGCATTCTCTAGCAGATGGCTCGAAAGGAGAGGCTTTTCGAAGATATCTGTATACACCCTCACACAACGATTATCCAATTTTCAACTAGGGAGAAGAGGAACTATGTCGAAGGGCTCATATCGCCTATTATGGGTTGTTGCGATTGTGGCGTTACTCCTAGCAATGGCCCTCACAGCCTGCACTGGCGCCGCAGAGACCGAGCCTGCTGCTGAAGAAGAGGCTGCCGAAGAAGAAGTCGCTGAAGAAGAGCCTATGGAAGAGGAGGCTGCCGAGGAAGAGGAAATGGCCGAAGAAGAGCCTGTGGAGGAAGAAGCTCCTCCCAAGGTGCTCTTGATCACCGGCACCGGCGGCTTGGGCGACCAGGGGTTCAACGACGCGGGTTACGCTGGCGCTGAACGTGCGGCTGAGGAACTGGGCGTAGAACTGGATATCGTCGAGCCGATTGAAATGGCCGAGTTTGAGCCGCAATATCGCTCGGCTGCCTCCGAAGGCGAATACGCGCTTATCGTAGGGCTGGGCTTTGCCCAGGCTGATCCGGCCAACCGCGTTGGCGAAGAGTACCCAGAGCAAAACATCGCCATCATCGACTCGGCCTCCGAGCTTGACAACGTGCAGGGCATCCTGTTCCGTGAGGAAGAGAACGCATTCCTGGCCGGTATTCTGGCCGGACACGTGACCCAGCAGACCGAGCTCGAAGGCATCAATGAGGACAAGGTGCTGGGCATCGTGTTGGGCATCGACGTGCCTCACGTGCGGCGCTACGCAGTCTCGTTCGAGGCCGGTGCCAAGACAGTCGATCCTGAGACTGAGGTGTTGGTGGGCGTGGTCGGTGACTTCCAGGACCAGGCCAAGGCCAAGGAGTTGAGCCTGGCACAGATCGACCAGGGCGCTGACATCGTCTACCAGGTAGCCGGTGGGGCAGGTCTGGGTGTGTTCACAGCAGCAGAGGAGCGAGGCGTCTATGCCATCGGCGAGGGCCTCAACCAGAACGGCATGCACCCGGAGTTCATCGTCGCCAGCACGTACAAGCTGATGGGCAACGCCGTCTACGATGCCATTGATGCCACGCTGGAGGGCAACTTTGAAGGCGGCAACTTCGTGTACGGCTTTGCGGAGGACTACCTTATCGTAGACCTCGACGGCTCAAACGTGCCGGTGAGCGACGAAGCCGTCCAGGATTTGGAGGAGTACCAGGCCAAGCTGGCGAGCGGGGAGATAACGGCTCCCTTCTCGGAGGAAGACCTGGAGGCCTACCTGTCGTCGTTGGAAGGGTAGCCTGAGACAATAACCGTTGGTGGTGAGTCGTTGCGACACAGGGAGCGGCGGCTCACCATCTTACAATCCCACAGCTTTTCTGAACGCCCGCCGATAGGGCGCAGCAAGTCGTCAACTTAGGGCGGCCCACTTATAGGGGTTCCCCCCAATTCCGTGCCAAGAAAAGACGCCATGACAGATATCGCCCTGGGAATACGCGGCATTACGAAGCAGTTCGGGACCACACTTGCCAACGATAGCATTGACCTAGACATTGGCCGTGGGGAGATTCACGCCTTTCTGGGGCAGAACGGGGCGGGCAAATCCACCCTGATGAATATCCTATATGGCCTCTACAAGCCCGATTTAGGGAGCATCACCGTCTACGGCAGACCCGTCGAAATTAAGTCGCCACGGGATGCTGCCTCTTTGGGTATACAGATGGTCCACCAGCACTTCATGTTGGGGTTGCCGTTTACGGTTGCCGAGAATCTCGTGATTGGTCTAGAACCTCGCCAGGCCGGCCTACTGCTCGACAGGCGGCGGGCCGAGAGCGTGGTCGAATCGCTGGCGGCCCGATATGGACTCAACGTGAATCCTCGCGCGCGTATCGACAGTTTGTCAGTAGGCGTCAGGCAACGCGTCGAGATTCTGAAGGCCCTGTACCGCGAGGCAGAGATCCTCATTCTGGACGAACCGACTGCCGTGCTCACGCCGCTTGAGACTGAGGAGTTGTTTGACATCATGCGCCGCCTCAGAGCGGAGCAGAAGACCGTCATCTTCATCACGCACAAGCTGCACGAGGTGATGCGCGTAGCTGACCGCGTTACGGTGCTGCGCAACGGGCGGCTCGTCGGCACTCGCGACATCGAGCAGGTCGACGAAGAGCAGTTAGTGGAGATGATGGTCGGACGTTTGATAGAAGCGGAGGAGATTGGCGATGCAACGGCTGGTCAGGAGGTAGTGCTTCAACTCCGCGACCTGCGGGCGGTCGACGCACTCAGGGGTATCGAAGTGTTGCGTGGGGTGAACCTCGACGTTCGAGCGGGCGAGATAACAGGCATTGCCGGAGTGGAAGGCAACGGCCAGTCAGAGCTTGTCGAGGTGCTAATCGGTCTCCGGCCCGCCTCCGGGGGGAGCGCCTGCCTGGATAGTGTAGAGCTTCTGGGCTCCTCGCCGCGCGCGATCATGGCGAGAGGTCTGGCCTGCATCCACGAGGACCGGCACGAGAAGGGCCTGGTGGGGGACTTCACAGTCACCGAGAATCTGATACTCGGCAAGCACCACCTGTCGCCGTTTCGCCGGGGATTCATGTTGGACTTGGCGGCGGCCCACGAGCACGCGTTGGAGATGGTGCGCTCATTTGACATCCGCCCGCCCCTGCCCGACAGAGAGGCCAAGTATCTTTCAGGGGGCAACCAGCAGAAGCTGGTGACGGCGCGAGAATTGGACGTAAAAAGCATGCGCGTCCTGATCGCTTCGCAACCAACGCGTGGATTGGACGTTAGCGCAACACGCTTTCTCCACCAGCAATTGCGTGCTGTTCGCGACCAGGGCGTGGCCGTCTTGCTGATATCCGCCGACCTGGACGAGGTGAAGCTCTTGAGCAACCACATCGCCGTCATGTATAAGGGGCAGATTGCCGCCAGCGGCCCCCGCGATACCTTTAGCGATGCCGAACTGGGCGCATTGATGATGAGAGGCAGCCCAGAGACCGATTCCCCTGAGGTAGCCGATGACGCAAACCACTCAGTCTGATTCTGATACCAAGCTCTGGGGCGAAACCATTCTGGAGTTGCTGGCAGGGCCTTTCGTGGGGGCCCTGGTCAGCTTCGTCCTGGCCATCATCGCGGCGACTGTACTCATAACCCTGGCCGGGTTCGACGTCCTGGAAGGCTACCAGTCCATGCTGAAGGGCATCTTCGGCAGCCCGGTGTCAATGGCCGACGTGCTATCGCGGATGACCCCACTCATCTTTACGGGACTTTCTGTGGGCATCGCTCTGAGGGCGGGCCTGTTTAACGTGGGGACAGAGGGCCAACTCCTGCTGGGCGCCATGGCGGCTGCCCTGGTTGGGCTGATCGATGGGCTTCCCGGCTGGTTGCACATTTCACTCGCTCTTCTTGCCGCCGCTTGTGTGGGCGGCTTGTGGGGCATGGTGCCAGCCGTCCTGAAGGCGCGTTTCAACGCGCACGAAGTCATTACCACCATTATGCTCAACTACGTGGTTATCTTGTTCACAGGATACCTGGCTAACTATCCTTTCCACCCGCCGACTGAAATGATGCCTGCGACGGCATACGTCGCGCGTAGCGCCGAGTTGCCGCGCCTGGTTCAGGGCAGCCAGTTGACTATCGGTTTGTTTGTGGGAATCGGATGCGCGCTGCTGCTCGCCTTGCTGCTGAGGCGGAGTGTCCTGGGCTACGAGATTCGGGCGGTGGGCTTGAATCCCGCCGCCGCCGAGGCTAAGGGCATCAGCCAGACGCGCATCTGGCTATTGACGATGGCTATAGCGGGCGCTATGGGCGGGTTAGGCGGGTCCGTCGAGGTGCTGGGCGTGCACCGGCGCTTCATCGACGGGTTTTCGCCTGGCTACGGTTTCGATGGCATCGCCGTGGCCCTGATGGGTTTCAGCAATCCTCTGGGAACCATTCCGGCTGCCCTGGTGCTGGGGGCAATCCGCGTTGGCGCGCTGGCTATGGACCGCACGACGCGGATTCCCGCCGACTTTGTGATCGTCATCCAAGGGCTGGTGCTGCTCTTTCTTTCGACGCCCGGTTTGCTGCGCCTCATTCTCCAGAAGCGCAGGGCTGCACCGGCACCAGAGCGCCACCTTACACCTACCACATCCTGACGCTGAGCGGAGATCCTCAATGTCGTTTTCTACGGAGCAGGTTCTGAGCCTGATAGCCGCAGGGCTGCGGCAGACCACGCCGATAGCTCTGGCTGCGGTTGGCATTACCCTTTCGGAGGCGGCGGGGGTCATTCACCTGTCGGCAGAGGGCATCATGCTGACCTCGGCGCTGACCGGCGTGATCGCCTCGCACTTTACCGGCTCAGCGGCAGTCGGTTTGCTGGCGGCCATCGTCACGGGGCTGATCCTGGGCGCGATCATGGCTGTGGCCGACATCAATCTGAAGGCCAATCAGATAATCGTCGGGTTTGGCATCAACTTCCTGGGGATTGGGCTTACACCCGTCCTGCTCGAACGCATATGGGGCAGCCGTGGACGGTCCGGCGAAGTCAATGGCCTGCCACACCTGCGCGCCGAATGGCTGGCAGACGTTCCGGTGATCGGCCCGATATTCAATGGTCAGAGTGTGCTGTTCTTCGCGGGCGTCGCCATCGTGTTCGTGGTATGGCTCGTTTTTCACCACACGCCCTTCGGTTTGCGCTTGCGCATGGCCGGCGAGCACCCCGGAGCGGCTGCTACATCTGGGGTCAACGTCAAGCTGATGCGGTACGTGAGCGTCCTGGTCGGCTGTGCGCTGTGTGGGATAGCCGGTGCAGAGCTATCGCTCGGCCAGATTTCACTCTTTGGAAGGAACATGGTCGCCGGGCGGGGATTTGTGGCAATCGCGGCCAACGTGGTGGGGGGCTGGCGTCCACTGGGAGGTGTGCTGGCGAGCCTGTTGTTTGGCCTGGCCGACGCGCTCCAGCTTCGCCTGCAGGGCGGGGCCATTCCAAATCACTTCATCCAGATGATTCCCTACTTGCTGACCGTGCTGGTGGTATCGGGCATAGGCGGCCTGCGCCCGCCCCTGGGACTGGGCGTGGCCTTCGACCCAGAGGAAAAGTAAAAGAGGATCTCATGTCACCTCACAAGCAACGAGAGGTTGATCTCCTGGTGACAGGTGGCCTCGTGGTCACCTTGGATGACGAGTGGACGGTCGTCGAAGACGGCGCAATCGCCATCGAAGATGGGGCCATCGTGAGTGTCGACCCGTCCACCACGGTCCAGGCGGATTACACTGCCAGCGAGAACGTTGACGCCGCAGGGCACATCGTCATGCCGGGCCTCGTCAATGCCCACACGCATGCCGCTACCAGCCTGTTCCGGGGCTTCGCCGACGACAGGCCGTTGAAGGAATGGCTCGAGCAGTACATCTGGCCAGCGGAGCAGGAATTCGTGAATCCAGACACCGTTCGCTGGGGCACGCTGCTGGCTATGGCAGAGATGCTCCGCGTTGGCGTGACCCTTTTCGTTGATATGTACTTCCACGAGGAGATGGTGGCCGAGGCAGCGATACAGAGCGGGATGCGGGTCGTGCTGGGTGAGCTTCTGTTTGACATCGCCGGGCCGAACATGCTGGCCTTTGACAGGGCGCTGGACTGCAACCGCGATTTGCTTGAGCGGTATCGAGACGTCTCCCACGTATCCGTTTCCGTCCAGCCTCACAGTACCTACACGGTCTCACCTGACAACCTGGTAAAGGCCAAAGCGCTTGCCGACGAGTATGGCGCGCTGTTCGGCCTTCATGCTTCGGAAACTGCACAGGAAGTGGCAGACGTGCGCGCCAGGACCGGCTTTTCGCCGGTCAGGCTCCTTGACAACCTGGCGCTCCTCGGTCCCAGCGTTTTGCTCTTCCACGGGGTACACCTGGACGACGAAGAGATCGAGTTGCTGGCCGAGACAGCCACCGGCGTCGTCCATTGCCCAGAAGCGAACCTGAAGCTGGCCTCCGGCATCGCCCGCCTCCCGGACCTACTTGGCGGCGGGGTTCGGGTGGGCTTGGGCACGGACGGTCCCGCCAGCAACAACGACTTCAATATGTGGGGCGAGATTCAGACTGCGGCCAAGATACACCGTGGAGCGGGCCAGGATATGATGGCGACCAGCGCCAAGCAGATTGTCTATATGGCAACGCGCGCTGGTGCCGACTTGCTGGGCTTTGGAAACGAAATCGGCTCCCTTGAGCCGGGTAAACGCGCCGATATCATCCTGATTGACCTCGACCAGCCGCATCTGGTGCCCATGTATGACGTATACTCCCACCTGGCCTATGCAGTGGGGCGCTCAGACGTAACGACCACCATCATAGATGGCCGCCTGGTGATGCGAAACCGCAGGCTGCTGACGCTGGATGAGGATGAGGTCGTGGGTAACGCGCGCGAGGTAAGTCGAAAAATAAGACAGTGGCTCGCTACGCGGTAGCGACGGCTGCGCCGACACCGCTCTACCGACCGTTTCAGCCGAATCTCTAGCTAATTGGGTGCTCTAGGGGAATTGACCAAGTCCAAAGGAAGATCTGCTAGCTTGTCTCTTTGCTCGAACCGCAACGATGCAAGAAACCGCTCGATGTCTCCTTCAAGCGGTTCGAATCCACCTAATTCGAATGCCCCCAAGGGGCTTTCAACATATATCTGTATCCCCACTGGAGGATGCAGTCACGGTCCTGCTAGGCGTGCTTTACGCATCGCCCTACCAGCCTATCATGCCGCACAACGCACCGCAACCCGAAAGGAATGCGGAGATCCGTGCCCGCTATGCGGAGGGAGGTTGGAGCATTCCGAAGCTCGCTCAGGAATACGGCATATCCAATTCCAGGGTACACCAGATACTGAAGCAAGGTGGATAACGAAGACACAGGCGTTAGGCACATCACGATGCCACTGGTATGTTTTGCCCCTGACTCCCCGGTGCGTTCATTGAGGACGGTCTCTCTTTGAGGTTGGGCAAACTGTCACGATCGAATGGCTGTGGTCAGCAGAGTCCGCATTTCGAGTTCGCGGCGCAGCCTTCCCTCGTCGACGAAGACTATGGCATCGATCCCCTGACGGATGGCCCAAGACGTGCGCGGGGAACTGTAGTCAATCCACAAAGCACTACCCGGTCGGGTCTCAAACGTGTGCATTACGATCTGGAATAACTCCGGATAGGTATCAGGTATGTTCGCTTCGGCAAGGATCAGCGTCCTGTCATCTGTGAGAAGCGAGGATAATCCTGTGTTTTCCCAAATCCTCTTCAGCCATAGACGCGGGTAGTCTGAAACCAGGCAAGTCATGCATTTCTCTGCGAGTTCATCGACCAAAGCTTTCATCCCGGGTACCAGCCTGATTTGCTCCGGAATGGCGTGCATCATGTACGAAGGCTCGTCAGTTGAATCTGTGCATTTGATCGCCTGACGACAGTATTCCTCTGGCGTTATTCTTCCAAGGGACAGGTCCCTCTCCAAGAAGTGGATATCGAATTTGGTGTGCCTATCTACTTCGGAGCTGGAATGGAGCAATTCTAACGTGACGTCCATCATTCGAGGAACGAGCACCCCCCCCACCATAAACGCGACGTGGGTGATTTGCCCCAAGGATCACTCCCCCATCACCTGCACCACAACGGTCCGTGTTGGCGCATCTGGATCCATATTGATGGCGAGGATTTCCTGGTATGTACCCAGCAGAAGATCGCTGTCAATAATCGGGACGGTCACCGAAGTCGTCAGTAAGGCTGTTCGAACGTGTGCAGCACCATTCGTGTCATATCCGCGCATATGATGTTTGTAATCATGACCGGTGGGAGCGACTTTTTCGAGCACGTCTTCTAGGTCAACGATAATGCCAGCTTCGTGTTCGACGAGTGTGACAGCGCCAGTGGTGTGAGGATAGAAAACAAGAGCAATCCCCGCTTGAATACCAGACCCTTGCACCACCGATCGGACCTGCTCGGTAATGTTGGCAACACAGAAGTTGCCCTCTAAGACCAGCGTCAACGACTTCGTGAAAATCGTCATTGTCCGTCTTGCAGCATCTGGCGGAGCCGCTGAGCCGATAGTTGGACCGCTGCGTCAGGTTCGAGAGTGTAATGGTAGCCCAGCTCGACGGAGAGGGCGCCATCGAAACCTTTCTGGCGCAGCGCACGAATCAGCTCATGGAAGTCGAAAGTTCCTTCGCCGGGAATAAGATTCTGTTGCTGTGCACCATCGTTGTCATTGACATGCCACTGCAGTAAGTGATCTCCCAGAGCGTCAACTGCTTCTTGGATTGTCTCCATACCCAGGTTAACGTGCCCTGTATCTAAGACCACGCCTAGATTGTTGTGTCCCACCTCACCGATCACGCCAAGAGCATCGGTCGCCGTAAGGACCAGATCGGTGACGAAACGGTTGGCAGGCTCGACGCCCAGCGTGATGTCATACTGAAGCGCATGCTGGCACACCGCTTCAATGCTGTCAACCAATCGCTTATGCGCGTCCTCAACGCTTTGCCCGTGGAGAGTACGTCCAGGAACAATCAGGAGGATGGGAGCTCCAAGCGCTACAGCATTATCCATGCATTCCTTCATATACTGTACACTGTCCTGTCTGACTTTGTCGCTGGGGTTGCTCAGGCTGTACGGGTAACGGTAGAAGGCAGGGAGAAATGAACTCACTGTTAACCCGTCTTCCTCGATCAACCGGCGAAGTTGTCTGAGTTCCTCTGCAGTGAAATCGTGGCGATAGACGTGTGGACGCCCACTCCATATGTCGATGCAATCATACTCCGCTGCTGCGATGCGCCGAACGGCTTCATCAATCGGATAGTTGAGAAAAACGCCTGAAACGATGCCTGTTTTCATACTTGCTCCCGACTTGTGCCTTGATGACACACGGATTCAATCACCCTTTCCCCACAGCTCCAACGCACCCCGGAGCTCCTGGTGTTCCTCAGCGGCTCTGTCCAAGTCACGCCCCGCGACGGCTGCTTCGATTGCCTGACGGAAGGCCGTTGCTCCGATCCTCGGGCCATCGGGGTGACCGAAGATACAGCTACCCGCCGCAAGCGCAATATCACGGCCGTATTGGGAGTAGAACATCTCCACAGTACCCGGCGTGATCCCGTTGGCGACTACCGGAAGCGTGGGACGAATATCGTAGAATGGGCTCAGCATTCCCCGCGCCAACAGTAGACAACGTTCGGGCAGAGCGGGGTAACTTCCTTTTCCGCTAAGCAGGATGCATAAATCCACGCCGCATAGACGGGGAAGCTTGGCATTGACAAGAATTGTGCTTATACCTGAATTCGAGCCACCGACAAAGGCAGCGGAGCCAGCATTGTGTCCCAGGACCGGTATCATGACCCGTGGGTCCTCGCACACCATACGTGTGGCGTCGAGACCCACTTGCACATAGTTGATCATCAGCGCATTTGCGCCAAGCTCGATCGCTTCGATCGCGTTGGAGAGCAGCCGGTCTACCTGGTCGGTGATGTTGACTGCATATAAGGTATGCTCGCCCGTCTCCTCAAAGGCTTGTTTTTCCGCCTTAGCATACAACTCGACGCGCTTGGATCGCCTGCAGTAACTTGGGTCGGATAGCAGTTCCTCGTCCTTGACGATGTCTGCCCCTCCAGCCGCGGCTTCAAAAAACACCGACGCCCCTTTTTCGGCAGAATACCCTTGGCTGGGTTTGAAGATTCCCAGCAAAAGAGGGCGGTCGTGTACACCAAGAAGCTCGCGGATTCCATCTACTCCAAACTTCGGGCCTCCGTAGCGACTGGCATACGTTGGAGGAATGTAGAGATCCAGCAGCCTGACGTCACCAAATGAAAGTATCTCGCCTGCTACGGTACTGAGAAAGGTGGGCAGACTGTTTCCGAGATCTATTAAGGGAACTGCAAGCTGGACGATGACGTTGCGCTTCTGTACCTGTTGAGGTACCCGAAATTCATACTGGGGAACCTCATAGATTCCCAGGATGTGAGCTGTATGCTTCTCCATCGAGCCGGGATATTGTTGTGTGACGTCGGCCGACGTGCCGGGGTAGACGAAGTTAGAGAGCCTCCGCACTTTGGCAATAACGGCATCGTCTCGGTCCAGTTCCATGGAATAGGTAGCGATTACCACTTCCTCACGTTCGATACCGTCGAATGCGTATCGAAAATCTGGACTGACCATGACCGTCTCCTGATGCGTAACTGAAACGCATCTTCCATGATGGGCTAGGTTCTATTGCCTAGCGCGGGAATCTCCCATATCGCTTCTACGATGCCGTCGCGAACGGCGTAGAATTTGTCGTAGAGATTGACAGTGCCGTTCGCGTCGCGGACCCACAGCTCAATCTTGTCTCCAATCCTCAAATCCTGGACCGAATTTTCTACGTCTACTCTGCCGTGTTCCTGAGAGAAGCGGATGACTGCCGCGCCTTCGGGGTCCTTGATCTCAGGCACACCTAGATTGGAGCTTATTCCTTTACTCCCCACATCGATGACAGCCAGGTTCTCGGCACCCGTCCACGTGGGTCGGCTGATGACTGTGGAAAGGACGGAAAGGGCACAGTCGAAGTCACTTATCCCTTTCTCCTTGAAGGCCGTATCCATCAACAGATAGGTGCCAGCCTGTATTTCGGTCACGCCCTCGATTTCTGTTGCGTACCTATAGGTGAACGTCCCTCCCGCGCTCACGATTTCCACACTGAGTCCGGCATCTTCGATGAAGCGGCGCGTATCTGCAAGAAGTGTATTGGCCCGCTTTGCGCACTCCTCTCGTTCGGAGTCTTCCACGCGGAAGGTGCAGTGCCCATCGTAGCCCATCAGGCCCATGTACCGAAGTCCTGGCGCATCTTGGACCGCTTTTGACAGTGCAAGCGCCGGTTCAAAGGGACCAACGCCACAACGATTGTGGCCGACGTTCACTTCGACGAGCACCCGTAATTCGATTCCCCTGCCTTGAGCCGCCAGCGACAGTTCCTCGACGTTGTCGTAGCTGTCCACGGCCACCATGACGTCGGTGTACGATGCCAGATTGACCAACCTTTGGACTTTTCTGGCCCCAACGATTTCGTTGGCGACCAGAATATCGGTAATGCCAGATGCAGCCAGAACCTCGGCCTCCGTTAGCTTGGCACAGGTCAGTCCGATGGCTCCTGCCTGCAATTGCTTGTGAGCCAGAATTGGCGTGGCTCTATGAAGCTTGACGTGGGGACGTAGGGCGGTCTCGACCCCGTCAAAGTAGGCGGCCATTCTGTGAATATTGTCTTCCATCACAGGAAGATCGATCAGGAGTGCGGGAGTATCGATCTCGCTCTTGCGTAATCCCACCTCATATTCACGAACGCTCATGATTGTGTGCCCACTTGAACGCGAGAGTAGTGAATGCTTTCAGGACGCCGATTCCTAATATTCCGGGTCAATCTCGCCAGACAGCACTTTTTGCTGGATATCGACGACCTGATCTGCGCTTAAGACACTCCTGACGACGGCGTGCACCGAGTGGCTCCACGCGGGCGTGACCAACGCAGCTGAGGTGTCCGTATGGCCAATCTGGCTGACGGTCTTCTCTGAAAGCGGATAATCAAGTATCTGGTTATTCTGCAGACTGAGGTATACGTGCATGTCGTCACTCGACCATACAGCTACATCGATGTGGCCATCAACTAGCTGACGATGCGTCAGCACGTAGGGCACGGGCACAAACTCGACGTCTGCATCGGCGAATTCGAGTTCGGCGATGTGTGAAAGGTCGAAGGAGTCCCGGTCGATAGCAACTCGGAGTTGTCGCTCCGTTCCCGGTGGGGAAGCCCGGTAGAAGACTCTGTGGCTCGCCACATAGCTCTCCGGTGGCAATCTCAACAGAATTTCTTCCTCGTCGGTGCACAACTCCTCGGCGGCGAACTCCGACATTACCACGGCGTGGCATCTGCTTTCTCTTAGAGCTTGTATGCGAGTCCGCGAGCCGCGAATGAAGATCAAGTAAGTTTCGATACCCTCATCACTGAGTAGCTTCTTCAGACCGGTTGCCAACCCCGAGAATCGTGGGCTTGAAGTCAGTGGAAACCCAACAACCATCGGGCCAGTTTCGGCCAGGGCCCACAGGGCACCTAGAGACCGGGCTTCCAAAAAAGAGCCTAAATGCCCCCGTCTTTCGATTTCGATTGCTCCGATCTCCTCGAATTCATTGATTGCGTTCGAGATCGAACCAACGCTCGATTGATTTGCCCGTGCGAGTTCTCTAACGCTTGGCAGGCGCTCTCCAGGCTTCACGCCTAAGAAGTGAGCGGCCAAGCGCCGCTGCAAGTCTCTAGTATGCGGCAAGTCCCTTTCCATTCTGGTGGCGTCACCTCTGCAGACAGAGGAGAGTGTTTCCTCTCCATTTTGATACGAGCCGAGGATGCGTCCCTGCCCGTTTTCGAATTGAACCGATTGGAGCTTCCCGATGTCTCACTGTGTGATCTGGCCGCGAGGGCACGCACACTTTGAGAGGCCACCACGTCGTCTTGGCCACGATCAACTCATATAGTGATCAGTTCAATATCTTCCGATCCGCTGTCTGGCCCCTCCGAACCTTGACGGCCTCTGACGATGAGATTCACTATGTCATCCAGGGTGCAGTTGGCGACTTCCAGCACATCTTGTCTGGCTCCCCCCTTCATCACCATGACACGGTCCCCGACCGCGAGCACGTCGGGAATTCGCTGGGTAATCAATATGATCGACAGACCCTGTGCTTGCCACTCTTTGATCTGCATCAGCAGGGTATTAGCCTCTCTAACCCCCAATGCTGCAGTGGGTTCGTCCAAAAGCAGGATCTTCGCTGCAGACGCCAGGGCTCTGGCTGCCGCAATCATCTGACGCTGTCCCCCAGACATCTGAGCAACTAACAGATCTGGCGAGCTAATGTCGACCCGCATTTTCGCCAGCAATGCTCTGGCTTGTTCGCGCGTCGCTTTCTTGTCGAATAAGTTGAGGCCCAACACACTCTTTGTAGGCTCTCGCGCAGGGAAGATATTGCTGGCTACATCGAGACTGTTGAACAGCGCGAGATCCTGATACACCATGGAAATGCCCAGTTCGTGGGCATGTCGTGGCCCCTGGATCTGTACTTTTTCTCCTTCGATTCTGATCTCCCCGGCGTCGGGCATATACGCCCCGGCGAGAACCTTCATCAGAGTGGACTTCCCTGCAGCGTTGTCGCCTACCAGCCCAAGAATCTCACCACGGCGCAACTCCAGGTCAACATTTCGGAGCGCCTGTACAGCCCCAAAGCGCTTGGAGATACCTATCATTTCGACAATGTTATTGTTTTCCAAGGGTGACTTCCTCCCTCATTCAGCGGCTTGACTCCGTCAATTTGGCAGCACATCACCTGTTTATAGAATCCGGTCATGTGCTGGTGACAAGTTCCACATTAAACGTATGTTTCAATGCATCCTGATTGCTTGGCTGCTTGCTCGAAGATGCTCTAAGCGGAACGGTTCACGCAGCATGAAGGTTCATGTATAATGAACATAGCTATCTTAGCATGAAGCGACCAGCCTTGTCAATTATTTGATTGAAGGCACCAGCTAGGTATGCAGGAGGACCTCTGCGCACACCTATGATGAAATTGCCCTGTGAAGGCACTTATGTGTATTGACTCGCCCTGAAGGGTGTGCTATACTGTTCAAAAGTAGTGAACGGTCTTGTTTCATGAACTTTCATCTCTCAGTGGCGAACTGATTTTGTCCGGTTCAAGAAGTCATTAAGAGCAAGCTTTCCCCCGGCACGGATTAGAAGGTGACAATACTTTGCGAAAATCCCACAAGGAGATCGCAGACATGTCCCGCAACACTCAGGCGATCAGATCTCGCCACATCCGTCAGGGGAACGGTTTCCAGTTCGCTACACAGAGAGCATAGGAAGAATAGGAGATCTTGCTTGATGGATTCAGCCATAGACGCGGTAGCAGGTGAACAGGGGAAAAAGCGATCAGTCGAGCAGGGCCTCCAGAGACTGTCTGTCCGCCTTGCTAAAGATCGCCCGTTGATGCTCATCGGTCTCATTGCCGTCCTCTCAATTTGGATGTCGATCAGCTATCCGGAGTCCTTTCCCCGCAGAGCGAACATTGCCGCGGTGCTTCTCGATGCAGCACAGGGTGGGATTCTGACGGTGGGGATGATGATCCTCCTCGTGAGCGGTGTTTTCGACCTTTCCATCGGCTCGATCCTTGCCTTCTCCGGCATCGTGGCGGGCACCCTGGTTAAGGATATGGGTGCGCCACCCCTCGTCGCGTTTGTGGGAGGTATCGCCGTCGGTTCGGCTGTTGGAATGATTAACGGCCTGATCATAACCAAGCTGCGCATCAATCCTCTGATTACGACGTTGGCGATGCAGGGCATTCTTCGCGGAGTCACACAGTTAGTGGCTTCTGCAGGTGTCGCCAATCTCCCTCAGGGGTTCAGGCCGTTCGGGCAAACCGTCTTCCTCGGCCTACAATCCCCTTTTTGGGTCATGGCCATCGTGGTAGTACTTTCCTGGTTTGCAATGACCAGCACGCGCTTTTTCCGGCAGTTCTACTACATTGGCAGCAACCCGCAGGCTGCCGATCTGGTGGGCATCAAAGTTGACCGGATGATCCTTTTCGGGTTCGTTCTCATGGGCACGCTTTCCGGCCTGGCGGGAACCTTGTTGGCCTCTCGATTGAGCAACGCGGTGGTGCTGGCCGGTGTAGGAACTGAACTGCGGACCATCACAGCCGCAATTCTGGGCGGTGCCAGTCTCTTTGGCGGCGTGGGCACGATTCCCGGCGCATTTCTGGGGGTCCTGTTTATGTCCCTCATCCTCAATGCGCTGATCATCGCCCGCGTGCCCGTATTCTGGCAGAGCATCGTGGTCGGAGTGGTCTTGTTAGTTGCCATCGGGGTCGACCAGTTAGCACAGCGGAGTCAATGAAGACAGTTAGTTGTCTTCTTTGATGTTGGCTTCGGAGAGACCGAAGCTCATCAGTCTCAACCACAGGAGGTGGAATAATGAGAAACGCTCTGAGAAGAGCAAACAGGTTTGCTTTGCTCGTTTCGATATTGATCGTCCTATTCGCCGTTGGGTGTGCCGGGGCTGAACCTGCGCCTGGCGAAGAAGCGGCTCCCGGCGAGGAGGCAGCTCCCGAAGAGGAAGCAGCCCCCGAAGAGGAAGCAGCTCCCGGCGAAGAGGCAGCTCCGGCGGAGGAACGCCCCGGCATGATCGGCGGGTCTGATCGGGCCGACCAGGAGTACGTGTGGATCTCCCAGTTCTCGACCCTACCGCTGTTCGTCGAGCGCGTCTATCCTGGCCTGGAGGCCTTCGCGCGCGACTTCGGCGTCACGGTGCGAGTGGCTGGTCCCACGACGGTTGACCTGGCGGCCTACATCGCCACCGTCGAGCAGGAATGCGCCCGCGGACCGGCAGGCATCATCGTGGTCGGCGGTTGGGACCCCGCGCTGACCGAGCCGGTCAACAAGTGCATCGAGCAGCAGGTGCCGGTGGTCGTCACCGACGGCGATCTGTTCCAATCGAACCGTCTCTCCTACGCAGGCACCGACTGGTACTATCTCGGCGTAGTGATGGCCGAGGCGCAGATCGCCGAGCATGAGGCTCGTGGGTTGGACGAAGGCCAGGTTGCGGTCATCTCGCCGATTCAG
>Ga0180438_10000635_pt1 | contig 65949 bp, 57 predicted proteins | sample SS_ome_12_FD_132455 | JGI IMG/M metagenome (GOLD analysis project Ga0180438, IMG submission 132455) | Hypersaline lake sediment archaeal communities from the Salton Sea, California, USA - SS_3_D_2 metaG | ecosystem: Environmental > Aquatic > Non-marine Saline and Alkaline > Hypersaline >...
AACACTGGCGCAAATGCCAACAGTATGTCCATAATGGGGTCGGGCATGGCAAGCTCTTTGGGCTGTCTTGGCAAATTCAGCCGAGCTTACTGTGCCTCCCTTTTTGTACAAAGTCGAGATTAGGATTGCCGTCCTGGTTTCTGGCGAGGTTTGCTCGGCTCCAATCGCGGTGCTATAATTCCAGCCGGAAACGGGCGGGCGCGTAGCTCAGTTGGTTAGAGCGCACGGTTCACATCCGTGAGGTCAGGGGTTCGAGTCCCTTCGCGCCCACTAGGATTGTGTAATACAATGTGCGGCAGTGAAGGTGGACGCTGCCGCTTTTGGTTGCTTGACCCGTCGACGTTGGATTGTTACAAGGACGACTTCCGTGGCCTCAAGAGCCCACAACATCACACAACCTGATTTCGCCATATTTGGGTTGCGTTGGCTGATTCCTCTGGCGGTATTGGTGGATGGCCTGGGGAAATCTGCCGCGGGCGACCCAGAGGCGTTTGCCCCGGCTGCCGTGGCGATTATTTTTGGTTCAGCCGCCTACAACCTGGGCGTGCTTATGGCGCTCAACACCGGACAGTGGCGGCTGCCTATCGCCATGGTGACGGTGACGATTGACGCGCTGCTGTCCATAGCCATCGTGGCGCTGGTCGGACCATCTTTGGTATGGGTAGCCTTGCTGCCCATTGTGGTGGCGGGCGGGCGCTTCGGTTGGCTGTCAGGGCTTATTTTGGCGGGCATGCTGGTTTTTGGCGCGTTTGGGATGACGATCATCATGCAGGGGAACCGGTCGTCAACGGACACGCTCTTGCAGTTGGGCATGGCTGCGGTGCTGCTGCCGCTGACGGCGCTGGCAAGTGGCGTGGTAAGCCAGTCTCAACTCCACTCCAGCGCAGTAGGGCGTAGCGAGCGGCTGGACAGGCAACTGCGTGCTGCGCGCGAGCAGATACGGGTCATCTACGAGATGGCTGCCACCCTCAGCACCTCGCTCAATTACTCGCGCGTGCTCGACATGGCCTTGGAAGTGAGCGTGCACGGGCTGGAGCGCCTGGGCGTAAGCTCCCGTATGTCGGCGGCGGTCCTGCTTTTTTCGCCGGAGAACGGTAGGATGGTGCTGCGTGTGGCCGCGCATCGCCGCATAACGCCTGCCGACGCCAGGGCGATGGTGCCTGGGCTGGAAGGTGCCATTGGGCGAGCGCTGAAGCAAGCTGAACCGGTTACCACCTACAATCCCCACGACGACCCCGAACTGAAGTATTTCGCAGGCTTCCGCGAATCCGAGGCGGTATTGTGTGTGCCCATGCGGGCCGGTTTCGACAGCTATGGGGTGATGGTGGTCGGTGTCCAGGAACGTCGCCGCTTCAGAGAAGACCACATCGAAATGATGCAGACGATAGCCAACCAGGCCATCGTTTCGCTCCAGAATGCCTCGCTCTACCAGAACATGTTGGAGGAGAAAGAGCGCATTGTCGGCATTGAGGAAGAGGCCCGCAAGCAACTGGCCCGTGACCTGCACGATGGCCCGACACAGACGGTTTCGGCCATCGCCATGCGCGTCAGCTTCATCCGCCGCCTTTTGGAGACCAAACCAGAGCAGGCCGCCGACGAGTTGTGGAAAGTCGAGGAGTTAGCCCGCCGGGCGGCTGCCGACATTCGCCACATGCTCTTCACCCTGCGCCCGTTGGTGCTGGAGTCGCAGGGGTTGGCAGCGGCGCTTGAGCAGTTAGCCGACAAGATGCTGGAGACCCACAACCAAAAAGTGACGGTGGAGGCCGAGCCGAATTCTGAACAAGCCCTCGACAAACACGCGCAAGGCGTAATCTTCTACGTAGTCGAAGAAGCGGTCACCAACGCGCGCAAGCATGCCCAGGCAGACGTGATTGCCATTCGAATGAGGGTGCGCGGTGACGTGGTCGTCGTCGAAATCCAGGACAATGGCCGGGGCTTCGACGTGCAAGCAGTGGAAGAGGGTTACGAGGAACTGGGCAGCCTGGGAATGATTAACATGCGCGAGCGGGCGCAGTTGATAGAGGGAACGCTGCACATCGACTCGGCACCGGGCAAAGGCACACACATCAGCATATTGGTGCCGTTGGAGCGCAGCGGCGGCAAGCTGCCCTCCGCGCGCGACCACGCCTAGACGGCACCTGTCATCAGGCCACATAGCCAGCCCCAGCAGTATCGGGGGCTGTTTTTCTGTCTGCAGGGTGGCGAGCGTCTATGCGGCTAGCGCAGGATGAGCGAGAGGGCCACCAGCACGACCAGCATGGCCGCCGCAATCAAGGCGATGCGGCCCAGGTCGGCGGTGACGTAGGCGTAATCCTCGGCCAGGTTGACTTCCTTCTGCCGGGTGCTGCGGGCTTTCGCGGAGGTGGTCTGGCTGGGCAGGTTGGGCTTGCGGCGGCGGCGACTCTTGCGTCTGCGTTTGGACATATTGGCTATCGCTCTCTCTTGTTCAGTTAACCGTCCACTAATTCTGCCACGACGACGATGCGCTGCGAATCCACCAGGTAAGGATAACACGAAATCAGCGTGGTCGTCGGCTCGTGAGTCGGGTTCATCACGCTCACTTCCGTCGGCTCGACGATGCGCGTGTCGCGCACCACGTAGGTGTAGGAACGCGTCGTGGTATGGATGACGATCTCGTCGCCATCGTCCAGTTGGTCCAGGTCGCGGAAAATCTCGCCGAAGATGTCATTATGAGCCGAGAAGACCGTATTGCCCACCTGGCCAGGGTTGGCGGAGCCAACATAGTGGCCTACGCCTTTCTTGAGCTGCTCCCAGCCGGTACCTTCCACCACTGGCGCGTCCACGCGGATGCTGGGGATGGTGATTCGCGTCGCGTTGCCGGGGCCGGGTGTGGGCACGATGGCCGGTCCGAGGAAAGATTGCTCGACGAGCGGACGCAGGTGTTCGGGGACCTCGGCGTAGTTGGGTTGCGCGCCGCCGGGCGAGGTGGGCGGCGTGTGCCCGCTGGGCAGCACCACGGCGGTGATGAGCGGGGTGGCGCTGGGCGTGGGTAGTTCGGGCAGGGTCAGCACTTCGGCGCTTTCGCGGTTGAGATCGCGCAGCGAGAGGCCGGTCATCACCATCAGGGTCAGCAGGCCGCCGACAGCCGCCAGTTCGACGTACAGCAGCAGGCGGTCCTTACGCCCCTTGGGCGGGGCATCCTCTGGGACGAAATCCTCCTCCTGGTCGGCGGGCAGCATTTCCTCGTCTTGAAAGGCAGGTGGCGGGAGGGTGTCGTCCGGCGCGGGCACGTTAACGCGGCGGCCACTCCGGTCGTAACGGCGCATGCGTTCCTCGCGCGCCTGGCGCTTCTTGATCGCCAGGATGCGTTCGAGTTCCTCGATGGATAAGTCGTCTACAGAGCGGCGGTCGCGCATAATGTCTTGCTCTGGTCAAACCTTGGTGGCAATGGCGAACACTTCGCGCTCGAAGAACAGGCGAAAGGGCGGCCAGTTGAAGGCAACGTGTCGCAGAGCTGCCAGCAAGACACCCTCGTCCCGTTGCTGGGGGGGCGTTTCGAGCCAGACTTTGCTGCGAAATCCGGCCCGGCGCAGCGTGCGCCGCAAGCTAAGAATGTCTTGCTCGTTGACGTGAACGTGCTGGTTGACGCCCACGCCGAATTGGCGCGGGTTCTTTGGATACCGGGTGCCCTGGCCCATCAGATGACGCACCATGCGCACCAGTGGATAGGCATAACGATCATACCAACGATTGGGCGCCGTGTGAACGACGAATTTACCGCCCGGCTTCAGGACACGGCGGACTTCCCGGAGTGCCTGGTCTAGCTCCCAGGGGTAAAGGTGTTCCACAACGTCGAACATGAAGACCTGGTCGAAATGCTCTGTAGGAAAAGGTAAGTTTTTGGCGTCTGCTTGCGCGGCACCCAGCGTGCCCGTCGTGTCGTTCGCCCTAGCAATCAGCTCGCGTGTCATGGTGACGGCGACCAAAGCGTAGTCGATACCGACGATGTCGGCCCCCAGTTGGGCACAGTGACGCAGAACCTCGCCTCGGCCACAGCCCACGTCAAGCAGTATCATGCCCGGCTCGATAGATGCCACGTCGAGCACAGACGCCAACCGGCGCGACAATTGCTCACCCTCACTTTCGACAAACTCAACGTGACCCTCGCAGGCGGTCAGGAAGTATTCTTCCGTGTATAGTGTTGAGGGTAGAGTGGGGTGAGTCTCTTTGTTTTCCAAGCCGTTCTGTTTATTCCTCACGGTTTCAGGTCGGGCCGATTATAGCCCGCCGCGCGAAAGCACGCCAAGGCAGCGGTTAGCAGACTCTGCCCTCATGGCAATCAAGTGCGGTCAGGACGAACCTTCTCCATGACAATGCCATCCGCGCCGCCGCGATAATAACGTGGAATAACGCGCACCCGCCGGTAGCCCGCCTGCTCGTAGAGGGCGATGGCGGCGGCGTTGCCAGCCCGCACGGTGAGCCACACCGTGCGCGGGCGCAGGCGTTGCTCGCAGGCAGCCAGCAGCGCGCTGCCCAGGCCGCGCCTGCGGTGGGCGCTGGCGACAGCCAACGTCACAATCCAGGCCCTGCCCAGCAAGAGACGCGGGCTGCCTGCGACGTACCCGGCCAACTGCCCGCTCTCGTCCATGGCCTTCAGATTGACGTTGCCGGGCCAGAGCAGCACCAGGGCGACGGACATGGGACCGTAAGCGTCGAGCGGGAAGGCGGCGTGTTCGAGACGGTGGATAGCGAAAACGTCGCCGAGACGCGCCTCGTCCAGTCTATACCCGGCGGGCAATGAAGCTCGTGGGGTCACATCTGTCCCGGCGAGGCCTGCCGTTTGGCCTCCCGCACCTGGGCCTGGCGGAGTTTCTCGCGTACGAGCGCCTGGAGTTGCTGGATGTCGTCGTCGTCCGGGTTGAGCTTACGCGCCTGTTCCAGCGCCCTCAGACTGTGCCCAAAGCGTCCAATCTGCGCGTAGCTGATGGCCAAATGCTTGTAGTACTCGGGATGGTGTGGAGCGCGGCCCACTGCGTGCCGGAAATGGTGAGCGGCCAGCGCGTGCTTGCCTTCGCGAGCGTATTGCCGTCCCCAGTAGTAAGCGCCCGTCGCACCTTCCGCCGCCGCGTGCAGCTGCACCTGCATTCGAACCGCTCTCAGCGCGAAATTGTCCTCGGCGCGGAACAGCAGCAAGAGCGCCAGCAAGCCAAGCAGGATGCCGACCAGACCGGCCAGCCAACCCGTGTAACGGCTGAGAATCTGGAACAGGTCCCACACCAACCCGGTCAGGATGGCAGCCATCGCGCCGTAGTAGCCGGGCGTCCAACGCACGTAGAGCGCCAGCACCAGCAAAAAGAGCAGCGCAGCGCGGACGTTTCCGGCCATAAAAAGCCGCCCGGCGAGCGCATAATCCAGACTCAGCACGTCCCCGAAGGCAGCCTGCATCAGCGGATTGTTCAACAGAGATGCCGGGTCGAAGACACTGGGATTGAGCAGGCCGGTATCGACCAGCGTTTGGACGGTTGTGGGCGGCGTGGCATTGCGCGACAGACGCAGCATGGCCCCGAAAGCTTCCACGCCGCTCCAGGTAGCCAGCATGGCGACCACCAGCAGCATCGCGATCAGGGCCGGTGTGTGGCGTCGGGCCGGGCGCTCGTGCGTGGTCAACCGGCCCCGGCAATGGGGACACCGCTCGTCGTCGGCGTTGGCGGGTTGGCCGCAGTAGACGCACTGGTCAGGGTCCTCGAGCGAGGGATCGACGGGGTCTATGCCAGAAGGAGATTCAGCAGGAAGGATTGCGTGCAGCTCTTGCAGTTTGGCCCGGGCCTGCGCGTGTTCCGGGTTGAGCGTGAGGACATTCTCCAGGCAGACCACGCGCTCTCGATCGTCGTCTACGACTTCGCCGAGCCACCACCAGGCATCGACCACTGCCGGGTCGGCTTCTACAACTTGCTCCAACAGGCGGCGGGCTTCCGCGTGTTCTCCCTGCTGGGCGGCGGCAACGCCCTGTGCGAGCAGGCTCTCGATTGGGGGCAAGGTCATTCCAGGTCAGCTTGCCTAGCCGACCGGCAGATAAAGGGTGAAGGAGGCCCCTTTGCCGGGTTCGCTGTCCAGGTCTACGCGTCCACCGTGCAGGTCGGCGATATGCTTGACAATCGCCAGCCCCACGCCGGTGCCCTGCTGCTCCAGCTTGTCGCGGTTCGACTGATAGAACATGTCAAACAGGCGCTCGTGTTCTTTAGGCGAGACGCCGATACCATCGTCGGTCACGGTGATAGCGACGTGCCCGTCGTCTCTGGTCAGGCTGATCTCGACCCGGCTGCCGTGATTCTTCGTGAACTTGATGGCATTGTCCACCAGGTGCCTCATAGCAATCGAGAGGAACGTACCGTCGCCTTCGATGGGGGGCAGGTCGGGTGAAGCGTGGTAGCTTAGGCTGATCCCCGCCTCCTCGGCCCTGACCTGAAAATCGGCGATGACGTTTGTGACGTAGTCGCTCAGATTGTGGATATCTGTCTTACGCAACTGGTAAAGCTTGGCGGCTTCGTCGGTTTGCATTTCTACCAACAGCAGGACATCCTCGACCAGCCGCATGAGGCGCTCGCCGCCCTTGTGGATTTCTAGCAGATAAGAGCGCAATTCTTGAGGGTCGAGTTCCTCGTCGCCGCTGATGATGAGGTCGCTGTAGGCAATGACAAAATGCAGCGGCGTGCGGAATTCGTGATGGAGGGCGTTGAGGATGTTTTTCTGCATTTCGACCAGACGATTCTTGTTCAACTGGTCCATCTCGGTCTGGCGTCTGAGCCGCGATTCGATGGCGACCAGCAGATCCTCCACGTCGAAGGGTTTGGTCAGGTAGTCGTCCGCCCCCAGTTGCTTACCCCATCGAATGTCTGGCCGGGTGGTTTTCGCCGTCAGAAAAATGAAGGGAATTCGCATCCACTCCTGGTTCGCACGGACGGCCTCCAGGAGTTGGTAGCCGTCCATGTCAGGCATCATGATATCCGAGACGATCAAGTCGGGCAGGCTGTCGTCCGCATCCAGCACGTCTAAAGCGACCAGGCCATTTTCGGCGGTGGTCACGTGGTAGCCTGACAGCTCGAGAAAGTCGTGCATACCTTCCAGAAGAGCCTGGTCGTCTTCGATCAACAGAATTCTTGCCTGGGACATGCTTTCCGTCCAATGAACTTGGCTAACATTGGTGGCGTTCAGACCTGCAGCCAATTATACAATCCGCGCGAACTCCGCACATCTGTCCTGGTTTGGATTAGGCTAGAAGATAGTTTGTCATCCGATAATCGCCATACCGCTGGTCTAAGCAGGTAAGTGCTCTTTTCTCTCCGTCAAGACGGGCCATCTTCTACGCCAGCCTGTACGGGGAATGTAAGGGAAAAAGTGCTGCCGACACCCACAGCGCTGCTCACGGCAATAGACCCCCCGTGTAATTCGACAATGTCCTTGACGATAGCCAGGCCCAGTCCCGAGCCTGGCACGTTCAAAATGTCTGCGTTCCGGCCACGGTAAAAGCGATCAAATATCAATTCGAGTTCGTCGGGGCTGATACCTACCCCTGAATCCTCCACCGTGATGACTACCTCGCTCTCTTCCAATGCAGACTGCGTGGCGCTTCGAATCCATACATCTCCGCCTTCTGGCGTGTAGGCCAGGGCGTTGCTGATCAGATTGGTCAACACCTGGATCAATTGGTTGCGGTTCCCGAACACGGGCGGCAGTGTCTCGTCCAGGCTGGCTTGCAGCGAGATCTTCTCGGTCTCGGCTTGCGGCTCGTGATTAGTTACCACCCGGCGCACCAGCTCGTTCAGGTCGACCGGCTTGCGTGGCTGGTCGACGATGCTGGGATCATCCAGGCGAGAAAGATCAAGCAAATTACCGATCAGATGCTCCAGCCGAGCGGTCTCGCGCTGCATGGTGTCGACGTAGCGTGACTGGTGTTCCGGCTTGCCCTCTTGCAATAGCTTGAGATAGAGCTTGAGGTTTGCCATGGGAGTGCGCAGTTCGTGAGAGACGGTCGTCACAAACTCGGATTTCAAACGGTCAATCTCCTGCAGATGTGTGATGTCGTGGAGCACGACGACCGTGCCTTGCACGTTACCGGCCTCTACCAGCTTGGTGGCATGTGCTTCGATAGACAGGCCAGCCAGGTCGAGCTGGCGTTCTGCGTTGGATTCGGGCTGAGCAGCCAGGTCGTGGATGGCTTCTCGAATCCGCTGGCCGAGAGCCGGGCTTCGTCCCTGACCGCGCAGCAGAGCGTCTGCCTGGGGGTTGGTGAGAATGATTTGTCCGGCCAGGTTGACGACGGCCACACCATCGCCCACGCTGCGTAGGATGGCGGTAATGCGCTCTTGCTGCTCGCGTATGCGCTGGGTGCGTTCGTTGACGCGCGTCTCAAGTTCGGCTGTATAGTCCCGCAATGCCTGGAATAGCTGCGCATTGGATAGCGAGATAGCAATCTGTGCGGCCAGGGGTTGCAGCAGTTCGACGTCAGCCTGGGTCAGGCTGCCCGGCCTATCGCTTTGCACGTCCAACACGCCCAGCACCTCACCCGCCAGCATCAGCGGGATAGTCAACTCTGCCCTGGTGTCCGGCAGTACAGGGGTGCACACAAAGAGGGGCTCCTTAGAGACATCCGGGGTGAGCAGTGTCCTGCCTTGCCTGGCTGCCGTGCCGATCAGGCCATGCTCTTCTATGAGGGATGGTGCGTCTGTCCCGATCTTAAGGCTGTGACCGTGCCGCATGAGAACGCGGGGTGTGAGCTTGTCCCCATCGCGGACCACGATGATGACCGCATAGTAGCCAAAGGCTGACCACAGTCGCCGGGCCACGGCTGCCAACAGCAGGTCCAGGTCGAGATGGGAAGAGACATCGCGCCCGACTTCTTGCACCAATTGCAGCTGGCGAACTTGCTGGCTTGTCTTTTCGAACAGCCGCGCGCTGTCGATTGCCAGGGCAGCGTGCGTGCTGAGGAGATTGGCCGTCTCGAAGTCGCTCTGTGAGAAGTGATTGGGGTCGTCAGTGCTGACCAGCATCATCGCACCCATCGCCTGTTCTTCTTGGAACAGAGGGAAACCCATCACCGATTTGCAGGCAGTCTGCCGGACGAGGTCTTGGTTGAGCGCTGCCAGTTCGGCCTGGCTGACGACCTGTGGTTTCTTGTCGCGTACCACGCGGGCACCCACCGCTAGTGGATCGTCTATGTCGACGCGTGTTCCCACGAACTGCTCGCGTCCCCGGCCCAGGGCCGCCGCGCCGACCAGTTTGTCTCCCTCCTTAAGCCAGATGTATGCGCCGTCGGTCTCGAAGATGTCCAACGCGTGCTGGCAGATTAGTTCCAACGTTTCGGCCATGTCCAGAGAGGCGGTCAGGCGAACGCCCAAGAAGCTGAGTTGGGCAGCGGTACGGGCGCGGGTCAAGACCGTCTGGTACAGTCTGGCGTTCTCGATAGCCACGCCGAGCTGCCGTCCCATGCTGACGATGAACTCAAGGTCTTTCTCTGAGAGTGATAGCTGCCGTCGATCCCCGACGGCCAACACCCCGATCACCTTGCCTTTGGCTACCAAAGGCACACAGACGAACATTCGGTATTCGACGCCATTAGCGAGGCGACGTGGGTCCTCCCGGTAATTGTCCGTGACCAGCGGCTCGCCGGTTTGCCAGACGTGCCCGGCGAAACCCTCTCCATACCCAATAGTACGAACGCGCTCGGCGACAGTCTCAGGCATGTTGCGTTTGGCCTGTAATTGCAGACTGGTTTCGTCTTCGCTGATGAGATGGATTCCTCCCATTTCCATCCCGGTCAATTCGCCAACCATCTCCAGAGCAGTTGCCAGCAATTCGTCGAGTTGGAGCGAGGCGCTGGTGGCCGCAGCCATGCGGTTGAGCGCCGTCAGCATCTCGTTGCGTTGCTGCGCTTCGCCGAGCAGGTGGGCGTTCTCGACGGCGATTGCCAGATGGTTGGCGAGGTTTTGAACGACCTGTTCGTCCTCTTCGCTATAGTAGTCCACCTGGTTGCTGTCAATTGAAAGTGCCCCAATACATTCGTCCCGGATCAGGAGCGGTGCATTGATCGAGGAGCGAGGTCCTGGTCCGGCCAGGATGTCGGTGCGCCAGAGCGGGTGTTGGTGCGTATCGGCTATGCGCAGCGCCTGCTTATGCTCGCATAGATGTTGGAAGACCGGCACCTCGGACAGCGGGATGCTCTCAGTAGACTTGTTGGCGTGGCCAAGGCGCCACCAGATACGCACGTCGGATTGCTCCTCGGAGAAGAGCGCCACTCCTGCTGAATCGTAGTCGACGACGCGGCGCAGTTGCTCCAGCACGGCCTCCAGCGTATCGTCAAATGAAGCTGCCTTACCGATAGCCGACACGATCTGGTTGAGTATCTCTGCCTGGACTCGCTGGCGATACTCGGCGGCGTAGAGATGGGCGCTGTCGTAAGCCGTGCCGAGTTGGTCCCCGACGCTTTCCAGCAGCAGCACGTCGCTGGGCGTGATATCGTGTGGCGCTTGCCCCAAGAAAGCTAATGCGCCGAGGACCTGCCCTCGCGCTGTCAGCGGTGTGGCAACCCCAACTGACAGGCCCGCCACGTCGGTGGCCTCTGTGGCGTCAGGTCGGCGAGACGATTTGTCAAGCAAGACAGGCCGACCTTGCACCACGGCAGTGCCCACGAACCCCTCGTGCGAACGGATGACTTCGGGGGCTTCCAGGGCGGTATTTCGGACGCTGTGTGCGCTGGCGAGGCGCAGCGCGTCCGGGTCGTCAGGTTCCCGCAGGTAAACGAGCGCCGTGTCGAGGCCGGTGACTTCCAGCGCGGTTTGGATAGCCTGGGCCAGCGTGGCTTGTATGTCTGACCCGTTGCTTAGCGTCTCGACGACGTTCCCTGAGGGATCGACGTTGGCATCGCCCAGGATGGGTGTTGCGCTCAGGTCGGGAGGGATGACCTTTGCCAGCCTGATGGCACGCCAGCCTGCCAGGTCGGCCTGGCGTGGCAGGGGTTCGACGTAAGCGTACAGAGTTTGTGTACTGTTGGTGTCTTCAATTTGGAATCTGCGAATAGCTTGCGCTGCTGGCAGGTTCTTTGCCCAGTGCCACACACTGGCATACGGCGTGTCTGCGAACAGCAGCGCCGGGTCGGGCCGGGGGCCATCTGCCGTCACGCCCAGCATCTGGCTGGCAGTACTGTTCAGCCACGCCACACGTCCCCGGTCGTCGAGCACGACCAGGCCCGCCGCGTGGCTGGCGTAGAGTCTGCTCAAGGTCCCTCGGAGTGGCCGCGCGTGCCGGAAGGTTGCCAGAATCAGGGTGAACATGCCTGCCAGCAAGAACGCACTTACCCATCGGCTCAAGCCGGGGGCGAGCAAGCCCAGTACCACCAGGGTCCATAGGGTAACCACCGTCACTGATGTTGTTTTGACGCCGGCGATGTGGTTCCTGAGCATCAGGAAAAGCAGGATGCCGCCGGTCAGCAGGCGGCTGCCTATCGCGATGAGGTGGTCTACCATCACTGCCGGATGGGCGTTTGGGGCTGTGAACTGGTAACCGCCGGACGCGGCAGGTACCAGGAGGGGGTGTGTCGAGCGCGCCATCAAGAACGGGACCGCTGCCAGCAGTAGAATCGCGATGGCGGCCAACCCGCGCAACAAGTTCGCCCCGCTGCGTGTCAGCCGTCCGTAGGCGAAGGCAATAGGGACGACCGGCAAGAGCAAACTGGCAACCGCCGCGCCGGTCAGGCTGATTGCTGCGCCGATGGCAGCGATCGCGGGGTCTGGAGTCGAGCCAAGCATCAAGTCGCCTGCCGTGGCGACGGCCAGACCAAGCAGCATGAGGGCTTGCAGGCAACCGGCGGTACTGTGTGCGTGGGTCTCGCGTGTCAGCACGACGAGTGCTGCAAACGTAACCAGGGGAATCAGCAACAGGTAAGGCATGACTTGCTGGCTCTTGACGCTTCGGTGTTGGTAACCCGAGTTCGCTTTTCGATGGCCCGCGCCGTGCGGACAGCCACAACGCCGTCCAGAAACCTTGCACACACATGGGCAGTATAGCACAGGCAATGCTGCGCTGCTGACCGGCGATTTGCTATACTGGGGCTTCGGAGCCTGCCAGGGAGCGGTGATGGTGCTATTTCCTCGATTGCTAACAGGGGGACAAGGGTGAATTTGGATGAGCAACAGGCCACACTCAATTTGCCGGGATTGCGTCTCCCCTGGAAGACCACGTTGGCAATCATTATCAGCACGCTGCTACTGACCACAGATCATTACGTCGACATCGTGAGCAATCTGCTGTCCGACGATGCCTTTGGCAAGGTTGTGCGCGACAAGGCCGTGGAACGTGTCGGCCTCTACCTGCTCATCCCTCTGTTGGTTATTGCGCTTGTTTTTCGCGAGCGCCCGGCGGCCTATGGTTTCTCGCTGGGCGATTGGCGCGCAGGTCTGAAGTGGACGCTGGTCACCTGGGCCATCGCGGCCCCGGTGCTGTATCTGGCCGGGCGTACGCCGGATATGGCCGCGTACTATGTCCGCTACGAACAGCCGTTTGCCGGTATCCTGCTCAATGCCGCGCTTGAATTGATCGGTTGGGAGTTCCTGTTCCGGGGTTTCTTGCTTTTTGCGCTCTACCGCGTGGCCGGGCCGAGCGCGATAGTCTTGCAGGCCGTGCCCTTCGCCCTGGCTCACCTGGGCAAGCCCGCTCTAGAGACCTTCAGCACCATTTTTGGCGGCACGCTGTTTGGATGGGTGGCCTGGCGGGCGCGGTCCTTCCTGTACGCTTTTCTCATACACTGGTACGTCTCGGTATTTGTCGTGCTCGTCGCGCTGGCCGCGCGCTGAATCCTGCCCTGTCGCTGTGTTATAATCGTGCCTGACGAGAGTCAGGGAAACGAACCGTGTACGTAACCGAAGTGGCCCAACTCTTCCCGCCCCAGGGTCGCTGGACCGAGCGGGACTACGAAAACGTGGTGTAATTGGCGGCTATCTTTGGCACGCGCGCTGGCGATGTGGTGGCCGACCATGAGGTCGGCCTTGTGATTTCTACCGGGACAGGTGGCGATGACAGACGAAACGTTCGAGCTTGAACTGACCGGCATGGCTCACGGCGGGACGGCATTGGGCCGCCACGAAGGGCGCGTCATTTTCGTACCCTATACGCTGCCCGGCGAGCGGGTTCTGGCCCGCCTGGTCGAGGATAAGGGGCGCTACGCGCGCGCCGAGGCGCTGGACGTGCTGGCCCCGTCGCCTGACCGGGTGACGCCACCCTGTCCCCATTTTGGGCCGGGGCGCTGCGGCGGCTGCCAGTGGCAGCACGTCGATTACGCTGCCCAACTGGCGCTGAAGCGGGAGGTGTTGGTAGACCAACTGGAGCGCATCGGCAAATTCGACCGGCCCAACGTCCTGCCCGTGCTGCCCAGCCCGCACCCCTGGACCTACCGCGCGCACATGACCTTCAGCCTGACCGGGGCAGGCGAACTGGGCCTGTGGAGCACAGACAGCAGCCAGATTATCCCCATCGACACCTGTCACATTCTGCACCCCGCTCTGCAAGACGTGTTTGACCAACTCGACCTGTCATCGCCAACGCTGAAGCGGGTCCGGCTCCAGGTTGGCTCAGACCCATCCGACGTGATGCTGGTCATCGAGACCGAGGATGATCTCGCGCCGGAGATCGAGTTGGATTTGCCTGCGTCGGTCAATCTGCTGCTCAGTGACAACGTACCCGTCAACCTGATTGGCCGGACGCACGTCACCTACCGCGTGGCCGGGCGCGATTTCCGGGCCACCGCGGGCGCGTTCTTCCAGGCGAACCCGCCCGTGGCAGAATCCCTGGTGGGAGAGGTGCTGACGCGCGCCGACTTGCAAGGCGACCAGACGGCCCTCGACCTGTACAGCGGCGTCGGGCTGTTCAGCGCCTTCTTAGCGGAGCGTGCGGGGCTGGTGGTCAGCGTGGAGAGCTACCCACCCGCCGTAACGGATGCCGAGATGAATCTGGCCGACCTGGAGAACGTGGATATCATCGAGGGCAGCGCCGAGGTCGTGCTGCCCGACTGGCCGGACGAGCCGCTCGACGTGGTCGTCGTGGACCCACCGCGCGCCGGACTGTCGCTCGACGTGGGTGATGCGCTGGCGGCGTTGTCCCCGGCGCGTATCGTCTACGTCAGTTGCGACCCGGCCACGCTGGCCCGTGATGGGCAGCGGCTTGCCGCTAAGGGCTACCGCTTGCACGACGTGCAGCCGCTCGACATGTTTCCCCAGACGTTTCACATTGAGTCGGTGTCGCTGTTCGCCCGTGCCTGAGCCGCCAACATGTTGCGGGTGGGTTTGACAGCCATACCAGCACCATCTAGAATTAACCAAAGCTCAGATAAATCTGATAAATTGACTCCACAAGCGACAGGATGACCCATGCGGATGATACAGCTTGCCTCAGATCTGCTCCGCTTCATCGTCGAAGGCGGCTACCGCCCCGGTGACAAGCTGCCCACGCTCGGCGAGATCAGCGAGCAGTTGGGCGTCAGCGTGGCGAAAACGCGCGAGCAGCTGGAAGTGGCGCGGACCTTTGGCCTGGTGGAAGTCAAGCCGGGGCGCGGCATGACCGTGCAGCCGTACACGTTTGCGCCTGCCGCCCGTCTCAGCGCCTTGTATGCCATCGGCCACGATCCGGCGTTGTTCGATGCCTTCTCCGAGGTACGCAATGGGTTGGAGGTTTTCTTCTGGGAGCAGGCTGTGGAGGCCCTGGACGCCGACGACTTCGCCGGTTTGCGTGAGCTAATTGCCGACGCCCGCGCCCAACTTAACCGGACGCCCATCGTGGTGCCCTCCGAGACGCACCGCCAGTTTCACCTGGGTATTTTCGCCAAGCTCAACAACCCGTTTGTAACTGGTTTCCTGGAAACTTATTGGGATGCCTACGACGCGTTCGGCCTGAACCTCTACGCCGAACTGAGCTATCACCGCGAGGTTTGGGACTACCACGAGCGCATGGTGGATGCCCTGGAGGCAGGCGACTTCGAGCGCGGCAAGGAACTCCTGGTGGAGCACATGGCGCTGCTGCGCCACCGCGAGGCGACCACCTAGGGCTTTCACGAAGTCCTAACGGAGATAACGGAAGGGCATGTGAGCCATGAATCGTGCAACTGAGTCGAAATACTATGAAACCGTGCTGTACCACCTCGTGTACAGTGAGCTTGTAAGCGCTGCTCGCCACCAGGGTTTAACCACCTATCAATATATCGCTGAGATTATGGGGCTAAAGCCGTCAGGCAATTTGATGGGGAGAGAGACAGGTGAAATTATTGGAGCAATTTCTGCCAACGAGGTGTTTCATAATCGGCCAATGTTGAGTGCTGTAGTGGTCAACACTCAGGGTGTCCCTGGGGGCGGCCTTTATGACTGGGCTGAGAAATTGGGTGTATATGATCCAGATGCATTCGGTGACGAAAAGGAGTTCTGGCACGAGGAACTCAAGCGCGTCTATGAAACATGGCGACGGGAGTACAGAGCTTAATAAGCTGCTCGATATGAGCAACTTTGAGAAGACGTATTCTTCTCTGACAAAACCGATCATCCGATTAGTTACACGGAGGATTGGCCTGCAGGTCGGCCAGCCTGAACACAGTGATAAACTTGTCCTGGTGGACGGGTTCTACAGCAGCAAAATAGTCCACCAACCACTCCGGCAGGTCTTCCCGCTGCACCACCACGTAGCCAAAACCGTCAGCCCGTAAGTCGGCGATGGCCTCCTCGATGTCATAGTCACAACTCAGTGCTTCCTTCTCCCGCCAGGCCCGCAGCAAGGCGTTGCCCGTGATGTAATCGTACGCGCCATCAGGCATACGGGCGATTTTGCCTTCCACGATAGGCCGCTGGTGGATGGTCTGGAGATACATGTAGCGTTTGGAAAAGGAATGGTGCATCGGCAGGTCGATAATCGCCTCTTCGCCACCCTCGGCGCGCAATTGCTCGTAGAAAGGCGACACGTCCGTCGGGTACAGGGGGATTGGAATTTCGGCCAGTTCGAAGAGCATAACCGCCGTCAGGACCCCGGTCAGGCTGTAGGCCAGCCACTTGCGCGAGCCAAACCACTCCCACAGAGAAGCGACCCCATACCCTACCAACACCGCCCAGGCGACTGAGAAACCCAACCCGAACCGGTGCGGGACGCGAGCGGCGTTGAAAAACGGGTTGCCTGCCAGCCATTGGTACGGTGTCCAGGCGTCGGGTTGCTTCGCCGAGTCGATCCTCAACACCGTGCCCAGGCTGAGGCTCCACAGGACGAGCGCCGCAGCCAGCCACACCAGGCGGCGGCGGTCCCGCCTGAGCGCGTCCACCGTCCCGGCGATGGCGAGCATGGTGGAAACCAGGCCTACGTAAAGCGTGTCACCCGCCGTCCATCTCGAGAAAGACCGGCCTGTCATCCTGGCTAGGCTGCGGGGCATGAAGACCGGCAGGTTGGGCGCAGCCTTGATCATTTGCAGCAAATCAGCGCTATTCCGGTCCAGGCTGTCCGGGTACTGGCCGATAGCACCCCCCAGGTCCGAGCCTGCACCCAGGTACGGCAGCACGATGGGCACCACCAGCAGTAGACTGACAACCGCCAGCACGCCGACCGCTTGCCAGAAGGCCACCCGTCGCCACCAGCCCTCCACGATGGCCGCCAAAGCGACGTACAACGCCCCCAGCAGGGCCGCCTGCATCCAGGGTTTGATGCTGATGTAAGCGTTGAGCGACAGCGCCACGCCCGCCAGGACGGCCAGCGTCAGGCCCCGGCGCGACAGGTTGCGGTCCGATGGGGGCGGCGATGCCATTTCGTGCAGCCCGGCAATCAGCGCCAGCATGAAAAGGGGCAGCCATTGGATACTGCCGGTGGTCGGCTGGCGCATCACCCGAATCACGTGGGCCGGGTAGAAAGCGTAGAACGCCCCCCCAACCCAGGCGGCGGCGCGATTGCCCGTCAGGGTGCGGACCAGCAGGTAGGCGGTAGTGGCGCTCGCCAGCAGGCCCAGCATCATGTTGAGGTTGTAGCCCGCGGCGTCGCCGAACAGCCGGGCCAGCGTGCGCCAGGTGCCCAGTGCGGTCCAGGGGTGCGGCATGAACGTCACGTCCAGCCCGTTGGGATGGAACAGGTAGGGGGAGAAGTTAGCGCTCTGGCCGCTCCCCACCATATCGCCCAGCCACCACACCTGCCACAAGGCAGTGAAGATGTCCCGCCCATCACTGGGCAGCCCCTCCCCAGGCCGGAAGGCAAGCGGGTAGGTCATCACCACGACGGCCAGGGCGAACAGCAGCACGGCCAGCCCGTCGCGCCGCAGCCACGCGCCCAGCCGGTCTTTCAAACGGGACTCAGATGTGGCGACGGACAAACCTCAATCGCCTCGCCCCAGCGCTTCGGTCAGCAGCGGCACGATCTCGTACAGGTCGCCCACGATGCCGTAGTCGGCCATCTCGAAGATAGGCGCGCTCTTGTCTTTGTTGATGGCGACGATGACCTTCGAGTCGCGGACGCTCACCGTGTGCTGAATCTGGCCGGACAGCCCGATCGCCACGTAAAGCTGCGGCCTGACCGACTTACCGGAGATGCCGATCATGCTGTCTTCGGGCAGCCATTCGTACTCGTATGCCAGCGGGCGCGTGCCCGCCACCGCGCCGCCCAGCGCGGCGGCCAGCGCCTCGATGACCGGCAAATCCTCCTGGCTGCCGACGCCGCGCCCGATGCAAACCAGCCGTTCAGCCTCCTCGATGTTGGCCGCGCCGCTTTCCTTGGCCTGTCGCTCGACGGTCCTGGCGCGTGCGGGGGGCAGATCTGGCGAGATTTCCTCCACCGAGCCAGAGCCTGTCCCGCCCGGAGCCGCCTCGAAAACACCCGCTGCCACCGCGATCACCCCGCGCGGGCTGGTGACCACTTCCTCTTTGAGCGTGTTGCCGCCCAACGCCAGCCGGGTCGTCACCAGTTGTCCCTCTTGCACGGTCAGACTTCCGGCGTCGGTCACGCAGCCCGCCTCCAGCTTTTGCGCCAGCCGGGGTGCCAGGACCCGCCCCCGCCGCGTCGAGCCGACCAAGACCACATCGGCGTCGGCCTGACGGGCAATCTGCGCCAGCGCGTCGGCGGCGGTGTCGGTTTGGAAGTCCTCCAGCGCTGAACCGGCGGCCACGTAGGCCGTCTCGGCTCCATGCTGGAAACAGGCGTCGGCCCGGCCAGCCGCGCCCTCGCCCAGCAAGGCCACCGCCAGCGACGCCCCGCGCGCCGAAGCGATGTCCCGTGCGCCGGTCAGCAGTTCCAGGGCCAGCGTCTCTCGCTCAGAGTAGACTAGTATAGTGCTCATCCGTCCAGCACTCCTTCCTGGCGCAGCGCTTTCACCAGTTCGGTCACGCCCTCCTCCACGTCCTCGTAGATGACCCCCTTGCGTGACTGCTCAGGGGCCAGGTTACTGAGCACCTCCACTTCAGCCGCGCCCGCGCCCACCGTCTCTTCGCTCACGCCCAGGTCGGCGGCGCTCCACTGCTGGACCGGCTTGCTGGCTGCTTTGAGAATGGCCGTCAATGGCGGCAGGCGCGGCTCGTTCAGCTCGCTGGTGACGCTCACCAGCGCCGGGAGGTCGGCTTCGACGGTTTCCAGCACGTCTTCCAGGTCTTGCACGCCCCGCACCCGCCCGCCATCCAGCACTTCCAGTTCGCGCGCGTAGGTGATCTGCGGCAGCCCCAGCAACTCGGCCAGCCGCGAGGGAACCTGGCCGCTGTACTCGTCGTCAGACCCCTCGCCCAGCAGCACCAGGTCCACGTCGCCCAGCTTTTCGATAGCCACCGCCAGCAGCCGGGCCGAGCCGCCCGCGTCGGCCCCTTCGAAGGCCGGGTCGATCAGCAGCACAGCCTCGTCGGCACCCATCGCCAGCGCCTCTTTGATCGTGTCGGTCAGTTTGGCCGACCCACCGGCGAGGACGGTCACTTTGCTGGCCGCGTTCGCCTCTTTGAACTGCACGGCGGCTTCGAGTGCGTTCTTCTCAAATTCGCCCAGCATAAGCGGCAGGCCATCCAGCACAGGCTCGCGCGTCTCAGGCCGGATGCGTAACTGTTGCAGGTCTATCACCTGCTTCATGCATACCACGATGTGCATGGTTGCTCCTGTTTAGCCAAAGCGATACTGTACGCCGTGACCCGCTCTCGGATAGAACCAGGTCAGCGCGTCGTCACGGCAGGCGATGAAACACGTCCCGCACTCCAGGCAGCCCTCGAAGTCCACCAGGACCTTCTCCTCCGAGTCCAGCGTGTACAGGTTGGCCGGGCACACGTACAGGCAGGGGCGCAGCTTGCACTTCTCCTGGCAAACCTCGTGGTCGATGATGATGTGCGGCTGTTCGTCTATCTTGAATACGTCCAGGCCGAGTTTGGCTTCGATGTTCATACGTTCCCTCACAGAGCGATGGGCCGAATGCCCTTGGAAAGTAGAGTCGTGTTTTCAGGTAGGGGCACAGCATGCTGTGCCCGGATGAGGGTGCCCGGTTAGATTCCCTCGTCAGATTTTGCGGGCGGCCAGCACGTCTTTGACCAGCCCCTTGCCCAGCAACTTCTCCCGGATGGCGCGGATCGCCGTCGTCGAGAGCTTCTCCTTCGGTTTCTCCCCGATCCACAGCAGTTGCTCGAACAGGTCGCAAACTGCCTCTGGGTACAGGCCAAACACGCGCGGATTTTCCAGGAAGTCGGGCATGTGCCGGAACGTCTCCAGGTCCTTGAGCACGAACGAATCGCGCAGCAGCGTCTCGTAATAGGCCAGCGTGCGGGCCGAATAATCACCCGCCTCGCGCGCCTTGAGAATCGCTTTGCCTGCCAGCGCTCCCGACACCAGCGCGAAGTCCATCCCGCGCACGGTGATGCCCAGGTTTTGCGAGAACCCGGCGGCGTCGCCCGCGACCAGCATGCCGTCGCGGTAGAGCCTCTTCACCGCCCGAATCCCCCCCTCGATGATCGAATGCGCCGAGTACTCGACGGGGTGTCCACCGGCGATCAACGGGCGGATTTCGGGCCGCTCCTTGAAAGCCTCCATCAGATCGTGCGGCTGGAGGCGCTCCCCGTGGTGCATCAGCCCGTGAATGCTAATGACCAGTCCCAGCGACAGGCTGGTCTTGTTCGTGTACAGGAAGCCGCCGCCGGTCATGCCTTCGGTCAGCGTCCCGAAGTACAACTGGGCCGCGCCCTGACCATCCTCCAGGTTAAAGCGGTCCTGGATTTTCTCCTCCGGTAGCTCGACGATCTCCTTCACGCCCAGCGCGTAGTCGCTGGGGTCCATCTTCTCGCGCAGCCCGGCCTCCTCGGCCAGAAAGCCCAGAATGCCCTCGGCGGAGACCACCACGTCAGCCTGGATGTCGGACTCGCCAGAGCGGATGCCCATCACCCGGTCCCCGTCCACCAGCAAGCCATCCACCTTGTAGCCCGGCACCACGAAGGCCCCGCGCGCGGTCGCCTGGTCCGCCAGCCAGCGGTCAAAGGTAGCCCGCAGCAGCGTAAAACTGTGCGGCACCTCCTTCAAGCGCTCGCTGGCAAACTCGGCGGTGATCGACGACTCAGGCGCGACCACCGTCAGCCGCTCCTTGACCACCTGCCGCTCGAAGGGCGCATCGTCCCACAGGTCGGCGGGCAAAAAAGGCTTGACTGGCTCCAGGTAGAGCCGCCCGCCGGTCACGTTCTTGCTGCCGGGATAGTCCCCGCGCTCGACGACCAACACCTCTACGCCAGCCTCGGCCAGCACCAGCGCGGTCGAAAGCCCGGCCAGCCCGGCCCCTACCACGACGACCTCAACTTTTTCCACGGCTATCCTCTTGGTGTTGCTGCCATCGCCTGTTCACTACCGGTAAGGCACCGCCACGTCGCCAATGTACTCGCGGGCGATAATGAGCTTCTGGATGTTCGAGCCGCCTTCGGCGCCTACCACGTACGACATCAGGCCGCGCAGCGCCATGCCCAGCGGTACCTCTTTGGTGTAACCCTGCGCGCCCATGTACATCATCGCGTGTTTCACGATCTCGACGGACAGCAGCGGCGCTTCCAGCTTGCACATCGAGACGACCTCGCTGATGTCACGGTGGGTGAAGCTGCCCGGCTCCTTGTAGAAGGTGTCAATCATCCAGGAGGTATATTGCAACAGCAACTTCAACTGGAACAGCTTCGACCAGTCCTCGGCGATCTCAAATGAGATGCCCTCGAACTTCGCCAGCGGCTTGCCAAACAGCACGCGGTTGGTCACGTGGTCACGGCCAATCTCCAGCGCCTTTTCGGCAGCGCCCACGCAAGCCGACGCGACCAGCGTGCGGGCCACGTTGAAGCCCTCCATGTTCATGTAGAAACCGCGATTGACCTCGCCCAGCACGTAGCTCTCCGGCAGTTCCACGTCCTTGTAATTGAGGCCACCCGTCGAGAGGCCGCCGCGCCCGATGTCGTCGAACAGCGTGGTGGTGATGCCCTTCGAACGGGCCGGGACGTAGGCGAAGGTCATGCCCTTGTGACCGGCCTCCGGGTCGGTGCGGAACAGCGTCAGGTGCCCGCCGTCGCGCTGCTCGGTGGTCTCGCAGACGCCGCTGATGTAGACCTTCTCGCCGTTGAGGATGAACTTGCCATCTTTTTGCACGGCGTTGGACTGGATATTCGCCACGTCGGAACCGCCGCCCGGCTCGGTGGTGGCGATGCCCACGAACCACTTACCGGCGGCCACGTTGGGCAGCAATTCTTGTTTCAATTCCTCGGTGCCGTGCCTGCCCACCAGCGTCGCCCAACCCAGTTGCAGCAAGACGTAAACCGGGATGGACATGCTGAGGTCGGCGCGGGCGATCTCCTGAACGGCGATGTTGGCATAGGTCAGTTCCTCGCCTTCGGGCGCGGTGCCGCCGTAGGCCGCCGGAAAGGTGATGCCCAGCACGCCCAACTCGGCCAGCCCCTCCAGGATTTCGTCCGGGATGCCCTCGTGTTTTTCGTCAACCTCGCGCGCGATAGGCTCGATGTTCTTCTCGCAGTATTCGCGCAGCGTGCGCTTGAACAGCTCCTGCTCAGCGGTCAGTCGGAATTCCATGTCGCCAAACTCCTTTCAGTGCTTAAGGCTTGCGCGCCAGCGCGTACAGAGGGTGAAACGTGCAGCGCACCCCGTCAGGTGAGGCAATCTCGCCCACCATTCTGACAAACTGGGCGTGCAGCGCCTCGCGCTGACTTGCGGACAACTGCTGGCGCAACATGGCCGCGAACGGCCCCATTCTCACGTTGTACTGCCACACAGCTTCTGGATTCTCAAAAGACACGTCCACGGTTTCCGCTTCCAACCGCACCTCGGCCAGCCCCGCTTCCTCCAGCAGTGCCTGTAGCGCGCCGAGTTCGAAGGTCGGCGAGTTGGTCAGCAGCCGCCGCAGCCCAAACTGGCGAAACAGGTCGCGCTGCAAGCCACCCACTGGCGAGAAATTCCCGCGCCACCAGTTGGACAGGCCCACCTGCCCGCCCGGCTTCAAGACGCGCACCATCTCGGCCAGGGCCTTGCGCATATCCACGAATTGGAAGAGGGAAAAGGCGCATATCACCGCGTCAAACACATTGGCCGGAAAACCGAGGTGTTCGGCGTCCATTTGAGCGTAGTCTGTGCGCGCCAGCCCCGGTGCGCGGCTGGCCTCGCGGGCCACGGCCAGCATCCCCGCCGAGAGGTCCGCGCCGACCACGTAGCCTCGTTCGCCAACCTGCTCGGCGGCCCGTACGGTCAGGATGCCGGTGCCCGCGCCCACGTCCAGGACGACGGCGCGCTTCGCCAGGGCCATCCATTCGAGCAGACGGTCGCCAAAACGCTGGAAAAGGCGCGGTTGGTCGTGGCCGTAGGTGTTGGCGGTTTCGTTCCACCCGCCGCGAACGAGATGGCGGATGTCGTCTGGGGTCGACAAAGGGATTCGGGCCTCCTCCGAAGGGTTGAGTTTTCCATTCCGGTGAGGAGCGTGCGCCCACATCTTAACAGCAAACGCCAAAATCGGCACACTGTCCAGAGCGCACGAAAGGCAGAAAAACGTCCCCAAAAATGGGGCGTGGCGGCGCTGGCAGGCCGCTATAATCCACTGAGCGGGTGTTTCTGTTCGGATTGGCATGCTTTCAGGAGGTGGGCGGAATGGCAAACAACGTCACCCCATTGTCGGACCGGGAAGAACGGCTGCTGGGCGCGCTGGCGCACGGTTCGGTCATCGGGCAGGGGATTGGCATACTGGTCGGCGTCGTGCTGTACGTCACCCAGCGTGATCGCTCCCGGCGAGTCGCCTTCCAGGCCCTACAGGCGGCGGTCTACCAGTTCGTCGGCTTGCTGCTGACGCTGGGGCTGTGGCTGGTCTGGGGCATCGTCCACGGCATCAGCTACATTCCCCTGTTCCAAAACCCGGAGGCATTTGAGGACGCGCCACCGCCTCTGTTCATCATCAGCCTGGTGGGTATGGCCGTGCCGCTCGCCGTGATGGTCCTCTGGGGCCTGTATGGTTTGTGGGGGGCGCTCCAGACGTTGCGCGGGCGAGACTTCCGCTACCCGGTCATCGGCAGGCTGGTCGGCTAGCCCCCAGCCTGTGGCAGAGGCAAAACGACGACGCCGGTGATAGGGGTATCACCGGCGTTTCGATGGCCAATGATGGGCGTCGCGTCGGCTAGGCGACGGCTTTTTGCGCTTCCTCGACGATCAAGCTGAACGTCTCCGGGTCGCGCACGGCGATGTCGGCCAGCGACTTGCGGTCCAGTTCGATCTCCGCCTGCTTCAGCCCGTAGATGAAACGGCTGTAGGTCATGCCGTTCAGGCGCGCGGCGGCGTTGATGCGGGTGATCCACAACCGGCGCAGGTCGCGACGGCGGCGGCGGCGGTCCCGGTAGGCATACCACAGCGACTTCATCATAGCCTCGTTGGCCCGCTTGAAGAGGCGGTGGCGGGTGCCGTACTGGCCCTTGGTCAGCTTGAGAATCTTCTTGTGGCGGCGGCGTGTCACCGTCCCGCCCTTCACTCTAGGCATGCTTCAATCCTGCGTTTTCAGTAGGGGCACGGCATGCCGTGCCCGGATGGATCACAGAGAGACTGCACCGCCCGGCTCAGCCGGGCGGGTTGGCCTTGTGCTTCTTCAGATAGGGAGCCAGGCGCGAGATGCGCTTGCGGTCACTGGCGTTTTCCACCACGAGCATGGTGGTGAACTGGCGCTTGGTGCGCTTGGGCGTGCGGCGGCGCAGGTGGCTCTTACCACCCTTGGTCCGCACGATCTTGCCGCTGCCCGTCGTCCTGAAACGCTTGGCGGTGGCTTTGTGGGTCTTCAGCTTATACTTCTTGGTCTTACGCTTTTTCGGCACTGCTACGAACTCCTCAACGTGGCTGCCACCCACAGGCGCAGCCTGTCCTGACAAGCAAAACCGGAGCCCAATGGCCTCCGGCGAAGTGAGCCTCTCGCGCTCGCGTAAGCGGGGGCTTACTTCTTGGGGGCGAGTATCATCAACATGGTTCGCCCTTCCATGTTAGGCCTCTGTTCGACGTCTCCTACGTCGCCGAGTTCCTCGGCAATCTCGTTGAGCAACTCCATCGCGATTTCGGGGTACGTGATCTCCCGCCCGCGAAAGCGGATGCGCACCTTGACCTTCATACCGTCTTCCAGCCAACGGCGGGCATCGCGCACTTTGAACGAGCGGTGATGGTCGGTAGTCTTGGGGCGCAGGCGAATTTCCTTAACCTCGACCTGCTTCTGCGCCCGGCGGGCTTCGCGCTCCTTCTTGGCCCGCTCGTATTGAAACTTGCCGTAGTCCATCACCCGGCACACGGGCGGGTCGGCGTTCGGAGCGACCTCAACCAGGTCCAGGTCAGCTTCTTGCGCTAAATCCAACGCCTCCTCAAGCGAGACCACTTTCGTCTCGCCCGATGTGAGCACCACACGGACTTCTTTCGCTCTGATCGCGTCGTTGATGCGGTACTGGGTCGCGCTTATTCTCTGTCCCCCTTCATGAGTGCGCGCAGATTACGCCCACCCGGACGCCAACGCAACAATGACGGAAGTCTACCATAGCGCTGCACCCTAGTCAACAGCCGTGCCTGCGCGGGGATCGTTCGAAACACGGAAGCAGGAAGGCGCGTAAAACGCGGAATATCCCCCGCGCGCGACGTGCCCGCCTCCATGCCCGCCGGTTCGCCCCGCTCCTCGGTGTTTCTGACGGCTTTTGGCTGGCCTGGTGGTTGTAGGAGGATGCTAGGGCAGCGCGCTCTCGCCGTGCTGGCGCTGGGCGTCGCGTTGGGCCTGGTAGACGCGCCGGAACAGCGCCGCGTGCTCCCTGTCGTGCGCGGTCAGGTCCGTCACCATGTAGTAAACCGTGCCCTCCTCCGGCCAGGGGCACAAAATCCTCTGCGCCAGCGCCTCGGCGGGCAGGCCGCGCAGCAGCGTCACGATCTCGCCGCGCGTTTTGGTCAGTTCCGCCTGCACTTCTTCCCAGGTCTGGCCCCGGCGTTTCTCGCGCAGGTACTCGTTCAGCCTGCCTTCGTGCGTTTCGACAGGCCGGTCTTCGTAGGTCACCGGCTTGCCCGCCGCCACCTGCCGTAGCGGCTCCAGCGTCAGGTGGTCCCAATCGGCCACGTGGCCCAGGAAATCGACCACCGTCCAGCCCTCCGGCGTCATCGGCCCCCGGCCCACCGCCTGCCGCGCCAACTGGGCGACGATCATCAACTCGCGGAAGGTCGCGTCGAGCGCGGCGGCGGCCAGCACCCCGTGCCCTGTCGAGGTCGCTTCCAGTTCGTCGGTGCCCACCCACTCTTCGATCTCCCGGCGGTGGAGCCTGTCATGCGCAATATAGGTCTCGACGGCCCACTGCCGGAGCGTGGTCTGCTGGCCGGTGGGCATCGTGTGCGGGCGGCTGATGTCGGCGTCGCTGGTGCTCGCCAGCGCCCGCACGATGTCCAGCCGGGCCGTCGTCATCTCGTCGATCACCTCCCCGACGCTGTGCCCGTCCCGCTCCTCGACGGCCTTCGCGTTGAACGAATCCACGCTAATCGGCGGCAGGGGCGGCTGGTCGCTGGCCCGGAAGCTGTCGATGTGGTCGGCGACGTGGCGCTCCCAGGCGGCGATGTGCGCCAAAATGTCTTTTCCGGAGCGCCCGCCCGGCAGCGCCAGCGCCGGTTGCGTGATGTCCGGTTCGCCCAGCCCCAGCAGGCTGCACAGCAAGGCCGCCCGCTCGGCGTGATAAGGGTCCAGCCAGGACGCGCGTTCTTGAGAGATTCTATTCACCGGGTTGTCGTCTTCTCCTGCTTGCCGCTCAAGTCCACCCTACCGGAGCGACGGGGTATTGTAGGGCACGGCACGCCGCCTGTCCTGAGCGAAGCGTGAGGGTGCCCGGCTAAATCTCAAAAACGACGGTTGAAAAATCCGTGTACGTCCGTGCGCTTCCTTCTGCGTCCGTGTCCCAAATCCCAACCCGTGTCCTATCACTCCCCCAGCAAGTAACGCGCCGCAGCCCCGGCCAGCACGGCCACCCCAATCGGCAGGGCCGCCTCGTCGATGTCGAAGCGCGGGCTGTGGTGCGGGAAATCCAGGCCGCGCGCGCGGTTCTGGCTCCCCACGAAGAAAAAGCAGCCGGGGATGTCGTCCATCAGGCGGGCCATGTCCTCCGAAACCATCGTCCGCTGGGCAGGCAGCGTGTTCGCCTCGCCCACCACGCTGGCGGCCACCTCCCGCACCTGCGCCGCGACGGCCCCGTCGTTGACCACGGCGGGCGTCAGGCGGACAAACTCCACGCTGGCCTGGCAGTTGAGCGCGGCAGCCACCCCCTCACAGATCTGGCGCACGCGGCGGGACACCATCTCGTACGTCTCCGGCACAAACGTCCGCAGCGTGCCCTTCAATTCCACCTCGTCGGGAATCACGTTATACGTCCCGCCGCTGTTGACGCTGCCCACCGTTACCACCGCCGTGTCGAGCGGGTCCACATCGCGGGCCACGATGGTCTGCAAGGCGCTGATGATTTGCGCGGCGGCCACAATCGGGTCGTCGGCCAGGTGCGGCAGCGCCCCGTGCGAGCCTGTGCCACTGACGACACAGCGCCACTCGACGGAGGAGGCCATCACCGGCCCGTCCTCGATCCCCACCCGCCCAACCGGCATCGCGTTCCACAGGTGCAGCCCCAGGATCACGTCCGGGCGCGGGTCTGCCAGCACCCCGTCGGCGATCATCGCCGCCGCGCCTCTGCCGATCTCCTCGGCGGGCTGGAACACGAACTTAACCCGCCCGGCCATCTCCTCCCGGCGCGCGGCCAGCAATTTCGCCACGGCCAGCCCGATCGTCGTGTGACCGTCGTGGCCGCAGGCGTGCATCGCCCCCGCGCTCTCCGAAACGTAGTCGGTCTGGTTCGCCTCGTGAATCGGCAGCGCGTCCATGTCGGCCCGGATGAGCACCGTCGGGCCGTCGCGCTCGCCTTCCAGCAGGCCCACCACGCCCGTCTGCCCGACCCCGGTGCGCACCTCCATGCCGAGGCTACTCAGTTCCTCGGCCACGATACGCGCCGTGCGGACCTCGTTAAAAGCCAATTCAGGGTGCCGGTGAAAATCGCGCCGTCGCGCGACCAGTTCCTCTTCAAGCGCAAGCGCTTCGCGGTGCCAGTCAGTCGTCATGTGCAAGCCTCCAGCGCCAAAGCATAGCACGCCTGCCTCACGCGTTCAAATCGGGTGCGCTACTCCCAGCCAAAGCTGTCGAACCACGCCCCCCGGCGGTAGTTATCCAGCGCCCGCCGCACGTAGGGAATAGTGTTCTCCGGCAGCGCGTCCACCCCGAACCAGTCCAGGTGGTCGCACTTGTGCGGCTCCGCGTTCGTCACCTCGCCAGCCCACGCGCGCGCCGCCAGGAAGAAGTCGATCCGCTCGTCGTCGGACTTGCGGTGCATCACGCCCACGACTTGCAGGTCGGCAGGGGCGATCTCCACACCCACCTCCTCGCGCGCCTCGCGCACCGCCGCCGCTTTGACCATCTCGCCGCCGTCCAGGTGGCCCGCCACCACACTGTACTGCCCATCCGCGTAGCCGGTGTTGAAGCGCCGCAACAGCAACACCTCCTCGCCGCGCATCAGAAAAAGATGCACCGTCGTCACCAGCTTAAATCGTTCGCCCGTCACCGCTCTCTCCCTCGCATGATGAGGCGCTTACTGAGGAACCATTTCAACAATGTACAATCTTGGTAGGGGCAGTTCGTGAACCGCCCTTTATCAGGGCCTAGACGATCCCCATCCTACCGGGTTTCCTGCATCTTTAACACCCAAAAACCCTATGGCAATCCACGGGCGGCATCCCGAAAGTGACAAAACCCGTCACCAGGCGACAAAAATCTGTCCGGGCACGACAAAAAACCCGTCAATCCGACACTTCTGGACGCCAAATCCGGCCAGGCGCGGCCCACAATCGCTACAATGCCAGCGCAATCCCACTACGAAAATGGACACAAATGTGCCACCTTTGTTGCGCCTGCGTACGCCTGCGCACGTCGGCGACTCCCCCCCAAAGTGGCCGCTTTTTGAACCACCCTTTCCAACCCGCTTCTAACGTTCGCCACCACCCCCCGACCTGCGGTAGACTCCAACCATGACCAACCAAACCGTAATCCTGTTTGACGTGGATGGGGTGTTGCTGCACCCCGTCGGTTACAAAGAGGTGATGCGCGTCTCCGTAGACCATTTCGGACGCTTGATGGGCCAGACCAACTCCGTCGGCCCCACCGACGAGGACATCGCTCTCTTCGAGTCGCATGGCATCACCAATGAGTGGGATACGACGGCCATGTGTGTGGCGCAACTGCTGCTGGCCGCCTTGGAGCAGGCCCCTCACCTCGTGGGTGAGTCCCTCATCGACACGCTGGCCGCCATCCACCAGAGCGGGGTGCAGATCGGGCGGCCCGATTTCGGGTGGCTGTCCGGGGAGGTGGCCGCCCGGCGCGCCGGGCCGCGCCCCTCCAGGTTTGCGCTCGACGTTCTGATCGAGCGCGCTCCACCAGAAACCCACAGCCTTTTGCACGAGGTACTGGGCGATGCGTACCAACTGCACGCGCCGACCACGCGCGTTTTCCAACACCATACCCTAGGCAGCCAGCGCTTCGCCACTCTGTACGGCGAGGGACCGGATTTCGAGGCAGTGTCGCTGCTGGAGACGAAGGACCGCCCGCACTTGAGCGCCGAGATGCGCAAGCGCCTGCTGGCCTGGCTGGATGGCGATGGGCAGCACGCGGTGATTTTCACGGCGCGGCCCAGCCTGCCCCCCATCGACGCCTACGAGGAACGGCCCGCCAGCCGCCTGGAGACTTCGCCGGAGGCGGAAATCGCGCGGGAGGTGATGGGGTTGGAGTCGCTGCCGCTTATGGCGACAGGGCGGCTGGCGTGGTTGGCGGCTGGCACGGGCGTGCGCCCGGAGGACTACGTCAAGCCGTCGCCGGTGCAGTCGTTGGCGGCGATAGGGGCCGCCCTGAGCCGCACCGAGACGCCCGCGCTGGAGGCGGCGGAAGCCTTCGCGCAGCGCGGCACGGTGGGCGGGCCGCTGGCCGCGCTGGAGGGGCGGTCGACGCGGGTGACCGTTTTCGAAGATTCGCCGGGCGGCATCACGTCGACCAGGGCGGCGGTGGAGTTGCTGCGCCGGGCCGGGCTGGACGTGACGCTGGAGGCGGTGGGCGTCGCGCCGGAGCCGGTCAAGCAGGCGACGCTGGCGAAGGTGGCCTCGCGCGTGGTGAGCGACGTGAACGAGGGCCTGGAGCCGATTCTAGCCTGATTCGGGCCGCTAAGAGCTGGCTGCTGAAGGCTGACGGCTGCTAATGCCGGAAGTGGCGCATCCCCGTAAAGCACATCGCCAATCCCAATTCATCTGCCGTAGTGATAACTTCCTCGTCGCGGACGGAGCCGCCGGGCTGCACGATGGCGGTCACGCCCGCCTGGGCGGCGGCGCGCGGGCCGTCATCGAAGGGGAAGAAGGCGTCGGAGGCCAGCACGGCCCCTTCGGCCTTGTCGCCCGCCTTGGCGACCGCCAGCCTGACCGCGTCAACGCGGCTGGGCAGCCCCCCGCCAATCCCCACCGTGGCCCGGCCTTGAGCGACCACAATTGCATTGGACTTGACGTGGGCCACCACCCGCCAGGCAAAGCGCAGCGCGTCTAGCTCCTCTGCCGTAGGCTGGCGCTGCGTGACGACTTTCCATTCGGCATTCTCGCCCGCGTCGGGGGTCTGGGCCAGCAACCCGCCGCGCACGCTCCGCAGGTTGTAGGGAGTCGCGGGCAGGTCGCCCATTACCAGCAGGCGGCAGGCTTCTCGCGCGGCGAGGATTTGGCGGGCCTCGTCACCGAAAGCGGGCGCGGCGATGGCCTCGACGAACAGGTCACCTAACGCCTCCGCCGTCGCGCCGTCGAAGGGGCGGTTGGCCGCGATAACGCCGCCGAAGGCCGAGACCGGGTCGGAGGCCAGGGCGGCGCGGAAGGTGGTGGGCTGCTCGTCGCCGCAGGCCACGCCGCACGGGCTGAGGTGCTTGACGATGACTATGGCGGGGTCGTCAAAATCGGCGGCGCAGGCCCAGGCCGCGTCGAGGTCGAGCAGGTTGTTGTAGGAGAGCGGCTTGCCCTGGAGGAGTTCGCCGCCCAGGGGGCCGACGCCCGGCGCGGCGAAAAGCGCGGCCTGCTGGTGCGGGTTTTCGCCATAGCGCAGGCTCAAGGCGCGGGGCAACGTCAGGGCGAGCGCGTCGGGGATGCCGTCGGCGTCGCCGGTCAAATAGGCGGTGATAGCCGCATCGTAGGCAGCGGTGTGGGCGAAGGCTTTGCACGCCAGCGCGAGACGCGTCCCTGGCGTGGTGTCGCCCCCCTCGCGGATTTCGGCCAGCACGGCGTCGTAATCCACCGGGTCGGATATCACCGTGACGCGCGCGTAGTTCTTGGCGGCGGCGCGCAGCAAGGCCACCCCGCCGATGTCGATCTGCTCGACGGCTTCCTCTGGGGTGACACCCGCGCGCCCAACCGTCTCGACAAACGGATAGAGGTTGACGACGACCAGGTCGAGCGCGCCCCAGCCCTGTTCGGCCAGAGTGGCGCGGTCCTCATCGGTGTCGCGGGCCAGAATGCCGCCGTGGATGGCCGGGTGCAGCGTCTTGACGCGCCCACCGAGGACGCTGGGCAGGCCGGTCAACTCCTCGACGCTGGTCACGGTCAGGCCCGCGTCGCGCAGTGCTCTGGCCGTGCCGCCACTGGCGATGAGTTCGACCCCCGCGTCGCTCAGGCCGCGCGCAAAACCGGCCAGCCCGGTTTTGTCGGATACGCTTAACAACGCACGTCGCACGGTCATGGCCGGTAGCGCCTTTCGAGTTCGTCCGCGATGTGAGCCGGGGTCAGGTCCCGGCTGGCGAGCAGCACCAGGCAATGGTACGCGAGGTCGGCCAGTTCGGAAACCAGGCGTTCGTCGCCCTGCTGGGAGGCAGCCAGCACCACCTCGATGGCTTCCTCGCCGATTTTCTTGACGATTTCTTCCTGGCCCGCGTCAAGCAGGCGGTTGGTGTAGGAGCCGGGTTTGGGGTTGGCTTTGCGGTCCTCCACGATGGCGAAGACCCGTTCCAGCATATCGGACATCTACACCTCCCCCGTTTCGAGAGAGCGGTAAAAGCAGGTGGTCTCCCCGGTGTGGCAGGCCGGGCCAGCCGGGCGGGCCTTAATCAGCAGCGCGTCGCTGTCACAATCGACCCGGATGTCTTCGACCTGCTGGGTGTTGCCGGAAGTCGCCCCCTTGTGCCATAGCTCCTGGCGGCTGCGGCTCCAGAAGTGCGTCTGGCCGGTCTGGCGCGTCAGGCGCAGCGACTCGGCGTTCATCCAGGCCAGCATCAGCACATCGCCGCTGTCGGCGTCCTGCACGATGGCGGGCACCAGCCCGTCGGCGTTCCACTTGATGGCAGGGGCAGCGTCAGCCAAGCGAGACCTCCTCCACAGGCCGCACCGGGATGCCCTGGGTGCGAAGGTAATCTTTGAGGTCGCCGATGGTCATCTCGCGGAAGTGGAACAGGCTGGCCGCCAGCGCGGCGTCCGCGCCGCCCTCGGTGAGCACCTCGGCGAAGTGCTCCATCGTTCCGGCTCCACCAGAGGCGATGACCGGGATGGAAACCGCATCGGCGATGGTTCGCGTCAGCTTGAGTTCGTAGCCATCTTTGGTGCCGTCGCAATCCATGCTGGTGAGCAGAATCTCACCCGCACCACGCGCCTCGACCTCGCGCGCCCACTCGATGGCGTCCAGCCCCACCGGCGTGCGCCCGCCGCTGACGTAGACCTGATAATAACCCTCGTCCGCTTCCCATTTGGCGTCAATCGCGACGACGATGCACTGCGAGCCGAAGCGCTCCGCCCCGCGCGTGATGAGGTCGGGGTCGTGCACGGCGGCGCTGTTGATCGACACCTTGTCGGCCCCGGCGATGAGCGTGGCGCGGATGTCCTCCACGGTGCGCAGCCCGCCGCCCACGCAAAAGGGGATGAACACGGCATCGGCCACGCGGCGCACCACGTCGAGCATGGTGTCGCGCGCCTCGTGCGTGGCGGTAATGTCGAGGAAGATCAGTTCGTCGGCCCCGGCCTCGTCGTAGAGGCGGGCGTGCTCCACCGGGTCGCCCGCGTCGCGCAGGTTGACGAAGTTGATCCCCTTGACCACGCGTCCGTCCGTCACGTCCAGGCAGGGGATAATACGTTTCGCCAGCATGGCTTTCTCCTGAAACGTCTATGAACCGCTAGAGTGTACCACAACCCAATACGAGCGGGAGTGGCCCGCTCGTATTTTCATGTCTCTTCAATTGTGCAGGGGTGCCTGGGAGGTATAAACAAACCTTCACAAGGTCTTGAACACCACGCGCTGGATGTTGCGCATGCGGCCACCGATGACCTCGGTGACGCGGCGCATCACTGTGAAGCCCAGGTGACAATCTGCTTCAAAGGCGCGCATCAGCGCCTGACCATCCATCGCCATCAGACGGCTGTCCATCTGGCTGACGGCTGCGGCAGTGTAATGGCTGGGTGCCACCAGACCCGACCAGCCGACCATCTGGCCGAACTGGCTGAGAACGGTGTAGGTATAACTATCCGGGCGAGAAGTGAGCCTCACCTGGATGCCGATTTTGCCCTCCAGCAGTATGAAGATGTGTGTGGCGCTATCGCCTTCCTTAAAGAGGTATTCGCCCTCGGCGAAGTTTTTCTCCTCGGCCAACCCGGCCAGGACCTCCAGTTGCTCCTGCGAGAGGTCTGCGAACAACGGCATCTGGCCTATTTCTTGAGCGGTAATCATGCGCTCCTCCGACGATGCTGTGATAATTGACCCCATGAGTATAGGGTCATAGGGCCGTTTCTCGCAATGGCAAAACCAGACCGAAAGCGAAAGTCCCACCTCCTGATATGGAATGCCATAGTTGCGGCCTGAGCGGAAGGCTTTCAGAGACTACTGGAAACAAAACCAGGCGTTGGCCAGGCACCTCAATATGGCGTAAGCCTGCTCACAGTATGGCTCTGCGAACACCGAACTGGCGAAGCTGTTTGGCTCTGCCGCCCTGTTGTCGAAAGATGCCCGGTTGTTAGCAGAGTATAGTCACCGGGCACCTTTCAGGATCCGGTAGGACCGGGCAGATACTTCAGCAAGGCTACTCTGGTTCGTGGCCTGGCTTCCATGCCCACAAGACGTTCACGATAACCCACCGGCCATTCATTTTTGCCATATGGATGTAGTCGATCCAGCCGGACGCCACGACTTTGACGCTGGCGACGTTTCCGAACACGTCCAACACCGTCACGTCTTTCTGCTGCCGCTCAGTGGGTATCTCACGTCCGCCGCCCTCACGCGCACCCACCGCCAGCTCCAGGCCGCTCATTGGCCTGAGTACGTCCATGTCTTGGTCAGCGTCATGCACGACGCTGCGCTTGGCGAGGTGAAAATGCAGAGCCTTTTCAATACGCTCGGCGCTGCCTTCGTACCAGCCTTCCGTATAGTCCAGCGCGGTATGCCGGATGGCCTCAAGATCTTCTGTTGACGCCGTTGTTTCTGCGACGTCTTGTTGTGCTGCCATTTGTCACGACTCCTTTCTGAGCCAGAAATGGGGACATCTGCTCATAGCAGGGTAGCCACCTGCATTCAACCAGTTGGTTGATCCGCCCCAGCATGTCGTATCATGACGATACTGGCTGCGATCAACCAGAACCAGAAAATCGCGTACGGGGCGAATACGATCGACGACCCGACCCAGAAGGCCCTGGCGATGACCAGACCTAGCGCAATCACGAGCGCGGTCCAGCCTAACCAGGGCGGGAGAGCTTGCGTGCGGATGCTGACAACCCCTGTCGCCAGGAGCATGCTGGCGAGGCTCACCCAAATGTTGGCAAAGCCAAGGTTGCCCTGGTCGAAAAGCAGGCGCGCCGTCTCAGGGTCGAGCCCTTCGTCGAGGCGGGCCATCGCCAGCGTCCAGCCACCGCCGGTTACGAGTTGAGCCGCCGTGACCAAGCCCGAAGCCAAGGCAACGAGCGATAGCCAGGCCGGTTCGCTTTCTGAGCGGCGCAGCCTGGCCCAGAGCGCGCCCAGGAACCAGACAAACGGGATGAGTGAGAGCGTTGAGAAATAGTCGCCCAGCCCGAACAGTCGCCTGTCCCTGGTGGTGAAGAAATCCACGATTTCCGGTGCTGCGGCGCTGAACGCCGGTTCTGAGCCGCCTGTCTGGATGAAGCCCTGCGCTACTCCCTGGAGCACCACAAAGACAATGCCACCAGCGGCACCGAGTTGCTCCCAACGACGCGTATCCATGGGACTCCCTCCTGTCCTCTAATGGTTGGGGGCCGAGTGATTTGGTTCATTCGGCTACACAGCCACGCGAATTGGATACTCTTAGTATAGGCGAGAAGGAGTCCAAACGGGAAAACAGGCTGTGCGGTGGTTACTCAGCCTCAACCGGGCTGACGAGCATCCCCAGGTCGCCAATCCGCATCTCCATCGTCTCTCCAGGGCGCAGCCAACGTGGGGGCGTTCGGGTTGCTCCGTTGCCGGGCGGCGAACCGGTCATGAAAATGTCGCCCGCCTCCAGAGTGAAAAAGCTGGAGGCGAAGGCGATCAGCGTGGGGATGCCGAATACCATGTCGGAGGTGTTCGAGTCCTGCAAGACCTCGCCGTCGATGGAGAGTGTCAAGGGCAGATCGTGGGGGTCGGGCACCTCGTCGGCGGTGACGATAGCCGGACCCATCGGCGCGAAGGTGTCGAAGGATTTGCCCACCAACCACTGGCTCCACTTGCGCTGGTACTCGCGGTTGCTGACGTCGTTCATGATGGTGTAGCCAAACACGTGCTGCATGGCGCCCGCTTCAGGGATGTGCCGCCCGCCGCGTCCCAGGACGACGGCCAGTTCCAGTTCGTAGTCTACCGTTTCGCTCTGGTGGGGGATGACGACGGCCTCGCCAGGGCCGATGATGGCTGACGCGAGCTTGGCAAAGAGCAGCGGCTCGTCGGGCACCTCGAAGCCAAATGCCTCGGCGTGCTCTTTGTAGTTGCGACCCACGCCAAAGAGCCTGGGCGGATTTGGCAGAGGGGCTTTCAGCCTTACGGTGTCCGCCTCGAAGACAGTTCCTTCCGGCAGGGCTTCCGGGTTCTTGCCGGCCCAGGTGATGGCTTGCCGGGCGACGTTCCAGGTGTCCTCGCCAGCCTGGATAAGCGATAGCATGTCTGCTGGGAGGTTTCCGACGCCGCTCGTCTCGGCGGCCTGCGCCAGATCGACGATCTGGTTCTCAAAGAGCGCCCCCAGACGGGGTCCATTTCCCGCGTCAAACGTGACCAGTCTCATATTTGTTGGCGAACCTTTCGGGTTGAGGTTGCGTAACTATAGTGCAACAGTGCCAGAAACACCACATTTGTACGGACGACGAGGGTCCAAACAACCTTACGCTGCCTTAAGGGCAGATTAGAGATTGTCGGCTTAATGGTTGGGAAAGATATGAGGTTTATAATCTAATTGGTAATGAAAGGAAAGTGTGTCACGATGAAACGTTGGATACTGGGTTCAACGCTGCTGTTTTTGTTTCTCAGCGCGTGCGCGGGTCAGGGGGTGGGCGACATCGACGATGCCGCTGAGAGTACTGCCGAGACTGATGCCGCGTCTGCGCCTGCAGGGTCCGAAGGAGTGGGTGAGGTGTCGAGTGAATTCGCCGGGAGCGTCCCGGCCCCGGAATTTCCGCCGGGAATAGACTGGATTAACGTGCCCGCGCCGCTGACGATGGAAGCGCTGCGCGGCAAAGTCGTGTTGTTCGACTTCTGGACGTACGGCTGCATCAACTGCATCCACATGATTCCCACGCTGGAGCGTCTGGAAGAGAAATACCCGGATGAGTTGGTGGTCATCGGCGTGCACTCGGCCAAGTTTGCCAACGAGGGCGAGACCGACAACATCCGCCAGATTGTGCAGCGCTACGACCTGCACCACCCGGTAATCAACGACAGCGACTTCCTGGTGTGGCAGACCTATGGCGCGAACGCCTGGCCGACCTTCGCCCTGGTGGACCCACTCGGCAACGTCTACGCCATGCAGTCCGGCGAGATTCCCTTCGAGGCGTTCGACCGGGTGATCAGCGGCATGGTCGAGTATTTTGACAGCCGGGGCGAGATCAACCGCGAACCGTTGGAACTGGCGCTCGAAGGGGCCAGCGACCCCAGCACGCCCTTGCTCTTTCCCGGCAAGGTGCTGGCGGACACGGCGGGAAATCGCCTGTTTATCGCGGATAGCAATCACCACCGGCTCGTCGTCGCCGACCTGGAGACGTACGAGGTGTTGGACGTGATCGGCACGGGGCAGCGCGGCTTCGACGATGGCGACTTCGGCGCGGCGACGTTCAGCAAGCCGCAGGGCATGGCGCTCGACGGCGAGACGCTGTACGTGGCCGACACCAACAACCACGCTATCCGGGCCATCGACCTGGAGGCACAGACGGTCAGCACCATCGCCGGGACGGGCAGGCAGGGCACCGGCCTTGTGCCCTTTGGCGAGCCGGTTGGCGATCCCACACAGTTCGATCTCAGAAGCCCCTGGGATGTCGAGTTGGGTGACGACGGCGACCTGCACATCGCGATGGCGGGCACGCACCAGGTGTGGACGCTGTCGCTGGACGATAACTCGCTGCGCGCCAGCGTGGGCAACGGGCGCGAGGCGCTGAAAAACGGCAAGCTCGGCACCTCCGAATTGGCGCAGCCCAGCGGCTTGTTCTACGTGGACGGCTTGCTGTACTTCGCGGACAGCGAGTCCAGCAGCATCCGTGTGGCCGACTTCAACGCGGACGAGGTTCGCACGGTCTCCGGCCCGGCGCAGAACAACCTGTTTGAGTTTGGCGACGTGGACGGGAAGGTCGGGGAAACACGCTTGCAGCACCCGCTGGGTGTGGTTGGTACGCCGGACGGTCTGATTTACATCACCGACACGTACAACAGCAAGATCAAGGTCATCGACCCGGCGACCGACGAGACGACGACGGTGTTCGGCCTGGGCGGCGAGGGTGGCTTCCGCGATGGCGGCCCGGACGAGGCGCAGTTCGACGAGCCGGGCGGATTGGACCACGCGGACGGCAAGCTGTACGTGGCCGACACAAACAACCACGCCATCCGGGTCATCGATCTGGAGACCAGCGCCGTCAGCACGGTGACCTTCCCCAACCCGGAGGCGCTCCAGATCGAGGAAGCGGTCACCGTGGTGGGCGGCAACAGCGCGGTGGGCGAGAGTCTCTCGTTGCCGGGGCAGACTGTTGCGGCGGGCGAGGGCGAGATCGTGCTGAACATCGTCCTGCCGGATGGCTTCCAGATCAACGATTACATCGACTCCAGCGCCACGTTTTCGTCCGGCGATGGCGCGGTGATGCTTGACGAAGAAGACGCCACGCAAATCATCGACTCGCAAGAAGTGCGCGTGCCCGTGACGCTGGAAGAGGGCAGCGCGACGCTGAACGCCGATCTGACGATTTACTACTGCCGTTATGGCGAGCAAAGTCTATGCTTCATCGACAGTCTGCTGGTTGAAGCGCCAGTGACCGTCGGCGCGAGCGGCGACGAGGCCACAATCGTCATCGAGCGTACCATCACCCCGCCGGACCTGGGGTAGCTGTGGACCTGCCGGTTGGAAAAGAGCCTTCGCGAGTCGAAGGCTCTTTTTGTTCAGGAGGGGTTTGTAAGGCAGCCCGAATGCATCTATAGTTGGCGCATGACCGAACGACTGTACTACGACGATGCGTTTACCACCGGGTTTTCTGCTCGCGTCGCCGAGCGGCTGGTGGTGGATGGCCGCCCGGCAGTGGTGCTAGATCAGACCTATTTCTACCCCACGGGGGGCGGGCAGCCCTTCGACACGGGCACGATTGACGGGGTTGACGTGGTGGACGTCTTCCCACGTGAGGAGGATCACGCGGTCCTGCACGTGCTGGCCGGGGAGGTGAGCGGCGACGAGGTGGACTGCCGGGTGGATTGGGAGCGCCGCTTCGACCACATGCAGCATCACACCGGGCAGCACGTTCTGACACAGGCTTTTGTCGAGATAGCTGGCGCTAACACGATTGGCTTTCACCTGGGCGTGGAGAGCGTGACGATTGACCTCGACGTGACGGGGCTCTCGCCGGAGACGGTGGAGCAGGCCGAGGCTCTCGCCAACCGGGTTGTTCACGAGAATCGCCCGGTGCGGGCGCGCCTGCTCGAGCCGGGCGAGGAAGACCAGATTCGGATCCGCAAAATGCCCGACTACGTTGCCACGGGCGCGCTGCGCGTGGTCGAGATCGAGGATTTCGACAGGACAGCTTGCGGCGGGACGCACGTCTCGGCCACCGGGCAGATCGGGGTCGTCAAGATCATCAAGTTGGAGCGGCGCAGCGAGGCCACGCGCGTCGAATTCCGGTGTGGCTCGCGCGCACTGCGCGACTACGCCATCAAGAACCGGCTGGCTAACCAACTGGCGGCTGAGTTTACGGTGGGCTATTGGGAGATTGACGAAGCGGTAGCACGCTTGCAGGCCGAACTCAAGGAGACGCGCCGGGCACTGAAGGAAGCCCGCGTACGGCTCCTCGATCAGGAGGTTGGGGAGCTTCTCGCCGCTGCCGACCCACGAGAAGGGGTTCGGGTGATCAAGGTCGCCTTCGCGGACCGCGAGGTGGGCGAGGTGCGGCAGTTGGCAAGTCGCCTGGCGGCAGCGCCGGATACCATCGCGTTGTTGGGAATCGCCGGGGAGAAGGCCCAACTGATCCTGGCCCGTCACGAGAATTTGCCACAAGACATGGCCGCCGTGCTCAAACGAGCGCTGCACGTCATGGGCAGTGACCGGGGCGGCGGGCGACCTGAGTTTGCCCAGGGCGGCGGGGTGTCGGCAGATGTCGCGCTGGTGGCGTCGGCGCTGGACGAAGCCGAAAAGGCCCTCGTCACCGTGGGTTGAGGTCGTTCACCCTCGCATGCCCCAAACGCCCAAACCGGACAGATTTGACACCTGCACTCATCTTATTTAGACTTGTCGAACCCGGAGTTCCTGCTCCGCGTTTGGGAGATTGAAATAGACATGGGAGTGATGTGGTGCCATTTCGCACCGCTTATTGGAGAGGAGGAGATGTCATACTGAGAATCCCCGCATTACCCTGAAATACTTAACGTATCAGCTTGACTCAAGTTCTTGAGGAGAAGAGAACGTGTCTAATAAAAAGCTGTTCGTTTTTGTAGGAATGCTGCTGATTGCGGCATTTGTCCTGGCGGCTTGTGGTGGTGCGGCTCCTGCCGAGGAAGAGGCGGCCGCAGGTGGATGCCCTGAATGGTCAGGCATGTCCGCCGAACTGGAAGCCGCCTGCAATGGCGAGTATGATGGCGAAGTTGTCACCATGACCGGCCCCTTCACCGACGAAGACGAGGTGAAGTTCAACGAGTCGGTTGCAGAATTCGAAGAGTGGACCGGTATTGACATCCAGTACACGGGCACCAAGGAATTCGAGACCATCATCACCTCCGCTGTCGAGGGCGGTGCTGCGCCTGACATCGCCGACTTCCCCCAGCCCGGTCTGCTGCTCACCTTCGTCCAGAATGGTGACGTCGTCGACGTCAGCACCTTCATGGATGCGGACTGGCTCGAGGAGAACTACAAGCAGAGCTGGCTCGACATGTCGATGATGCCCGGCCCGGATGGCAATATCATGGCCGGTATCTGGGGTCGCTTCAATGCCAAGAGCCAGGTCTGGTATCCGAAGGAAGCCTGGGATGAGGCCGGTTACGAAGCGCCCGAGACCTGGGATGAGCTAATTGCGCTCTCCGACCAGATCGTGGCCGACGGCGACACCCCCTGGTGCATCGGCATCGAGAGTGGCGCGGCCACCGGCTGGCCGGCCACCGACTGGATGGAAGAGATCATGCTGCGCACCACCTCGCTGGAGAACTACGACGCGTGGTCGTTCCCCGCAGGTGGCGAGCGCCTCCCGTTCACCTCGCCTGAAGTGAAGAACGCAGCCGAGGTGATGAGCGAGATTTGGCTGAATGAAGACTACGTCCTGGGTGGCACGCAGGGCATCGTGGACACCTTCTTCGGCGACGCCCCGAACCCGATGTTCGACGACCCGCCGAAGTGCTGGCTGCACAAGCAGGGCAACTTCATCACCTCCTTCTTCCCCGAAGGCACAGAAGCAGGTGTGGACTACGACTTCTTCTACCTGCCGCCCATCGACGAGCAATACGGCAAGCCCTACCTGGTCGCGGGCGACATCTACGCGATGTTCAACGACCGTCCGGAAGTGCGTTCGGTGATGGACTTCTTCTCGCGTGGTGAGTCCGTCCGTGTCTGGCTCGGCGCTGGTGGCGCGCTCTCGCCCCACAACGACGCCAACCTGGATTGGTACGGCGACGACGTGGAGCGTGGTATCGCCGATCTGGTTGCCCAGGCCGACAGCGTCCGCTTCGACGGCTCGGACCTACAGCCGGGTGCAGTTGGTGCAGGCACCTTCTGGAAGGGCATGACCGACTACATCAGCGGCACGGTTGATCTCGACACTGCCCTGGAGGAGATCGACGCGGGCTGGCCTGAAGAATAAGCGGGTCACAGTTATCAAAGTGACCGCGCCTGCTTGCGGGCGTACAACTGATCTCTAGACGAGCAGAAGCAGGGCAGCCGCTGGAAGGTTGCCCTGCTTCTCAGCCATATGGTCTGTTTCTGGCAGCAACGAAAGCCTGAGCAGATTCGTGGAGGGAGGATGTCAAGTGGAAGCATCTACTGAAATGAAAGCTGGGCAGAGGATTGCGCCTCTGAATTGGCTGGTTGCCAGTCTGGGCAGAATAGTCATTTCGCTCGTCGTTCCGGCACTCACGTTCGTGGGCCTGTGGCGGGGATTCCTCTTCCTACGGGACAGCAACGCCCCGCAAGTAGTCACCGCCGTCGTGGCGATTGTCTGGGGTGTGGGCGGCGTGGCCGTTCTGTACACGGTGTCGAACTGGCTGGTCGAGCAGTTGCCGGGCGAATGGGTGAGGCGATTGCAGCCCTATCTGTTCGTCGGACCGGCGATGGCTATCCTCATCTGGTACCTGGCTCTGCCGACGTTTAGAACCTTGCGGCTCAGTTTTCTCAACGCGAACGCTACGGAATTCGTCGGGTTTCGAAACTACGTAGCGACCTTCACCGAACGGATCATGCTCGAGGCCTACCGCAACAACTTCCTGTGGATGGTCGTGGGGACGGCGTTTATCGTCGCTTTTGGCCTGCTCGTCGCCATCCTGGCCGACCGCAGCCGGTTTGAGAACATCGCCAAAGCCCTGATCTTCCTGCCGATGGCGATTTCGTTCGTCGGGGCGGGCGTGATCTGGAATTTCGTCTACGAGGCCAATGCGGATATCGGTTTGCTTAACTCCGTGGTAAGCACATTGGGTGGACAGGCGCAAAGCTGGACGAAGTTGCTCCAGCCGTGGAATAACCTGTTCTTGATAGTCATCTTGATCTGGATGCAGACCGGCTTTGCCATGGTGCTGCTCTCGGCGGCCATCAAAGGTGTGCCCGACGATCTCCTGGAAGCCGCCCGCGTCGACGGTGCAACTGAGATCCAGATCTTCTTCCGGATCATGATTCCCTATATCCAAGGGACGCTCATCACGGTCACGACCACGATAGTGATATTCACCCTGAAGATCTTCGACGTGGTCATGGCCACCACTGGCGGCCAGTTCGGGACGGAGGTTATCGGCGTGCGTTTCTACCGGGAGTTATTCAACAATCAGGACTCCGGGCGCGGCTCCGCCATCGCCATGGTGCTGCTGATCGCTGTCATTCCGGTGATGATCTACAACCTGAAGCAGTTCGCCGAAGAGGAGGCTTTCTAAGATGCAAAGCACCAGTACCAAACGACAAAAACGAATGTCCAGCATCTTCGTCAACGGAACGCTCCTCTTGCTGTGCGTGGCCTGGACCGTGCCGACTCTTGGCTTGCTCGTCTCGTCTTTTCGCGAGAGAGAAGATATCCTGTCCACGGGGTGGTGGACAATCCTACCGCATCGCGGCTATGTAGAGACGGGCGAATTGCCCATTCCAGAGGATCAGACCCGCGACGTGCCCATCACTTATGAAGGCATCACAGCCCCCTTCGACGAGTGGCGGGAGGGCGTCGAAACATCGGATGGCAAGCAGTTGGTGTGGATAGGTAACCTGCGGAACGGGCGAATTGCCGTCAAAGAACGACGCTGGACCATAGGCACGAATTTCACCCTGGAGAACTACGGGCAGGTCCTGGCGGGTAAGGAGTTTCAAATCTCCAATCCTGACGGGAGCGTCACGACCGTGCAAGGCGATGACTTCTCTGGGGCATTTCTCAACACGCTGACCGTCGCCATTCCCTCCACCGTCATCCCGATTCTGATTGCCGCCTTCGCCGCATACGGCTTCGCCTGGATGCGCTTTCCGGGACGGCGGGTGTTGTTTATCATGGTTGTGGCGCTGTTGGTGGTCCCACTTCAAATTGCCCTGATTCCCATCCTGCGAGACTACGTGAAACTGGATTTGAACGGGACCTTCCTGGCCGTCTGGCTGGCCCATACCGGCTTCGGACTGCCCCTGGCGACCTACCTGCTGTTCAACTACATCAGTTCGCTGCCCAGGGATATCCTGGAGTCGGCCTTCATCGACGGCGCGTCTCACTTCACGATCTTCACACGGCTGATCTTGCCGCTTTCGGTGCCCGCGCTGGCCTCGTTCGCCATCTTCCAGTTCCTGTGGGTCTGGAACGACTACCTGGTCGCGCTGATCTTCATCGGCGTCACGCTGCCAGACGTGCAAGTGCTGACGCAGCGTATCGCCGACATTGTAGGCTCGCGCGGCGCGGACTGGCACCTGCTCACTGCTGCGGCCTTCGTGTCGATGATTGTGCCGCTGTTCATCTTCTTCTCGTTGCAGCGCTACTTCGTGCGCGGCCTGCTGGCAGGCTCAGTTAAGGGGTAAAGCGACAAAAGGAGCTTCATAGCAAGACGACCTGTCAACTTTGACAGTCGCCCTTCAAATAGAGCGGCGCTGTTCACACGGTTGGTGATGATGGGCTGCGTCGCTGTTATGACATTTGCTCGTTGCTGCCAGGAACCGAAGGAGATGAGATGCAATTTCGTCAACTGGGTTCGTCAGGGCTGCTGGTATCTGAGTTATGCCTGGGAGCCATGCTGTTTGGCGAGGAGAGCAGCCGGGGCACGCCGCCGGAGGACGCGCATCGCCTGATGTCGACGTTCGTCGAAGCAGGCGGCAATTTCATCGATACGGCCAACGTATATGCCGGTGGCCGCTCTGAAGAGATCGTCGGCCAGTGGCTTAAGGACCACAATCGCCACGACGTGCTGATTGCCACCAAGGTCCGGTTCACGCGCGGCGAAGGTGTCAACGCAGAGGGACTATCACGAGCTCACATCCTGACCGAAGTGGAAAACAGCTTGCGCCGTTTGGGTACGGACTACATCGACCTGTACCAGACGCACATGTGGGACGAGGTCGCGCCGCTCGATGAAACGCTGCGCGCGTTGGACGATCTGGTGACAGCTGGCAAGGTGCGCTATATCGGCCTCTCGAATCACACCGCCTGGCAGACGATGAAGGCCCTGTCCGTCAGCGACGCCAGAGGTTACAGTCGCTACGTGTCTGCCCAATACCAGTACAGCCTCGTGCGGCGTGACATTGAATACGAGTTCTTGCCCTTGTTTGAAAGCGAGGGCCTTGGTTTGCTGCCGTGGGGTCCGTTAGGAGGCGGTTTCCTCTCCGGCAAATACCGGCGTGGGGAGCGTCCGGTTTCAGGCCGGATTGCCATGATGGGCGACGAGTCCGAGGAAGCGTGGGACCGGCGCAGCACGGACCGCAACTGGGACATCGTCGACGCCGTAGGCGACATCGCAGAGCAGCGCGGCAAGACGTACCCACAAGTCGCGCTGAACTGGCTTCTGACGCGGCCCACAGTCGCCAGCGTGATCGTCGGCGCGCGCACCCAGGAGCAGCTTGAGGACAACCTTGGCGCAGCGGGGTGGCGTCTCGGCGACGAGGAACTCGACAAGCTGAATACTGTCAGCGCCCCGCCCGAAGCCTATCCCTATCGCATGATGCAGGTCTACGGCGGGCGCAAGAACTGGAGCCAGGAAGGGACCAATGGCTGACGTCGTACGCCTGAGAGAGATGCCTGCCAGAGTGGACGCGCTGCCTCAGGCGATGGGTGGCGCATGAGCCTGCCAATCGACAACTGGTGGCAATACGGGGTCATCTATCAAATCTATCCGCGCAGCTTTCAGGATGCCAACGGCGACGGCATCGGCGATTTGGAAGGTATCATCGCTCGTCTGGACCACCTGAACGACGGCACCCCGGCCTCGCTCGGGGTCGACGTCATCTGGATTTGCCCCTTCTATCCCTCGCCGATGGTCGATTTTGGCTACGACGTGGTGGACTACACCGATATAGACCCCATGTTCGGCGATCTGGCGACGTTTGACCGGCTGGTCGAGGAGGCGCATCGCCGCGACGTTCGTGTCGTCATCGACTTCGTTCCCAGTCACTCATCCGACCAGCATCCCTGGTTCGTCGAGTCGCGCTCCTCGCGGGATAACCCCAGGCGGGACTGGTACCTGTGGCACGATCCCGCGCCCGGCGGCGGCCCGCCCAACAATTGGCTGGCCGTCTTTGGTGGCCCTGCCTGGGAACTGGACGAGCGCACCGGGCAGTATTATCTGCACAGCTTCCTGAAAGAGCAGCCTGACCTGAACTGGCGCAACCCGGAAGTGGTCGAGGCAATGCACGAAGTGATGCGCTTCTGGCTGGACAGGGGGGTGGATGGCTTTCGCATTGACGCCGTTCACTACCTGTTGAAAGACGCCCTCTGGCGCGACAATCCGCCCGCCACCGAACCACCTGAGGGGGGCAAGTCGTTTGGCCCGTTCGACCAGTTCGAACACCTCTACGACCTCGACCAGCCCGACGTGCATGGCGTGGTTCGCGGCCTGCGCCAGGTGGTGGACGAATATCCTGGCCGGGTGGCTATCGGGGAGACGTACCTCTTCGATCTTGAGCAACTGATCCGCTATTACGGCTCAGAGTTGGATGGGCTGCATTTGCCGCTGAATATCAGGACGCTGCACGTTCCCTGGGAGGCAGCCGCTTTCCGCACCTCGGTGGACGAGTACGAAGCGGCGTTGCCACACGGCGCGTGGCCCAATTACGTCCTGGGCAGCCACGACGAGCACCGCGTCGCCAGCCGCTTTGGCCCCGACCAGGCGCATGTCGCGGCCATGCTGCTGCTGACGCTACGGGGGACCCCCACCATCTACTACGGCGAAGAGCTTGGCATGCTCGACGTGGACATCCCACCGGAGTTGATCCAGGACCCGTTCGGAGTGCAGGTACCCGGCTTTGACCTGGGCCGCGACCCCTGCCGCACGCCCATGCCCTGGGACGAGGGGCCAAACGCCGGTTTCACGAGCGGGTCGCCCTGGCTGCCTCTGGGACCAGACTACCCGGAGCGCAGCGTGGCCGCCCAACGGGACGACCCTGCCTCGACGTTCTCGCTCTACCGGCGGCTCATCTGGACGCGCAAAGAGTCGCCCGCGCTGCACAAGGGCACTTATACGCCTCTCGACGGCGTGCCGGAGACGTGCTTTGCCTATCTGCGCCAGTCGGATGACCAGCGCATGCTGGTTGCGCTCAACTTCGGCGACGCGCCGCTGAACCTGTCACTGGGGGAGTTGGGGGAGGAGGTTCAACTGCGGCTGTCCACCTACCTCGACCAGCCGTCCGTGGCGCTTGACGCGATGCGCTTGCGACCCAACGAGGGCTTGCTGTTGGAGCTTGTGTAGGGAACAGTCACAAGTGGCCGGGGAGTTGGCCGAATTGGCAAGGCGATTGCGCCAGAGTTGACATTTCGGCCAAAATCTCCTATCCTGAGTTACAACTCAGCAACCATGCACACACTCGATAAGATTGACTGGGACATCATCGCCCTGCTCAACGAAGACGGGCGCATGTCCAGCGCCGAAATTGCGCGGCGGCTGGGCGACATACCCGCGCGTACCGTCAGCCACCGCGTCGAGAGCCTCATCGAGCGCGGCGTCATCTCCATCCGGGCTATCCTGGACCCAGTCGTCGTCGGCTACACGGTCCTGGCCGACGTGTTCATCGACGTAGAGCCGGGGCGCGTGCGAGAGGTGGCGGAAAAGGTGACGGAGTTTCCACAGGTGAGCTACGTGGCCTGCGCTACCGGGGAGTGCGACGTGAGCATTTCGGTGCGGGTTCGCGATAACGAGGAGCTGTTTGACTTCGTCTCCGAAGAACTGGGCAAAATACCCGGCGTGCGCCGCACCCAGACCCACCTGCTCCCGGTGAAACTCAAGGACATCTCCACCTGGCTGCCGGATGTATTCGTCACCGAACCGGCCCGCAGAGAGAGCGGTTCGGCAGACTGACCCACTTCGTTGCTGGTCTTGCAGAGCTACAGTGGAAAAGCTCTCCTCGTCTGATCAGAAAGGGTTTCAGGCACCATCATGGAATTCAAGAAATCGCAGGCCATGATAAAGCGCGCGGAGAAGGTCATACCGCGCGGCGTCTCGTCCAACTTCCGGTACTGGGGCGAGGACGAAACACCGGCTGTCAGCCGGGCAGAAGGTGCGTATTTGTGGGATGCCGACGGCAATCGCTACATCGACTTCCGGCTGGGATACGGTCCCATCATTCTGGGCCATGCTCACGAGGTTGTGGACAACCACGTCCGCGAGGCGTTGAGTGACGGCATCGTATATGCCTTCACCACCGAGCGCGAGGTTCGCGTCGCCGAAAAAATCGTCGAGATGTGCCCCGGCGTGGACATGCTGCGCTTTGCCAACTCCGGCAGCGAAGCCACCATGCACGCCATCCGCGTGGCACGCGCCTATACCGGGCGCGACAAAGTCATCAAATTTGAGGGCCAGTATCACGGCATGTACGACTACGTGCTGTGGTCCACGGCAGGCACCGAAGCCTCGATGATGGGCAGCCCCCGCAGCCCGGTTCCGGTGGCCTCTACGTCGGGCATCCCCAAAGTCATCCGCGAATTGATTATCACCCTGCCCTTCAACGACTTCGAAACACTGGAGCGCACCGTCAAGCAGAGCTGGTTCGACGTGGCATGCATAATCGTCGAGCCACTGATGGGTAACGTGGGCTCTATCGAGCCGCAGCCCGGCTGGCTGGAGCATATCCGCGAGCTGTGCGACGAGTACGGCATCGTGTTCATCATGGACGAGGTGAAGACCGGCTTTCGGGTGTCACGCGGCGGCGCGCAGGAGCTATTCGGCATTCTGCCCGACCTGGCGACTTACGCCAAGTCGATGGGCAACGGCTATCCGGTGGCAGCTTTTGGCGGCAAGCACGAGATCATGGACATTGTAGGCCGGGGCGTGGCCCACGGCGGCACGTACACGGCCAACACCGTGGCGATGGCGGCTGCCGAGAAAACCCTGGAAATCCTCTCCACGACGGACGCCCTGGACGTGGTGGCCGAGCGCGGCAAGCAGTTGCAGCAGGGCCTGAGCGACATCCTGGAGGCGCATAGCCTGCCCTTCGTATTCACCGGCCATCCCAGCATGTTTGGGGTGCATCTGGCCGAGAGCAAGCCGAAAGACTTCCGTGATAGGGCGACCACCAATCATGCGCTGTACGATGCGATTCTCGAAGCGCTGGTCGAGCGCGGAGCGATGCCCGAACCCGACTCGCTCGAGCCGTGGTTCTTCTGCAACGCGCACAGCGAGCAGGACATCGCCGACACGCTGGCCGCCTTTGAAGAGTCTGTCAAGGAGGTGTTAGGCAACACCTGAGCGCGAGAGCAGGTTGGATAGCGTATCTAGAAGAAGGAGCCGCGAATGGCAAAAGTAGCCGTCGAACTCAGGAACGTCAGCAAGCTCTTTCCCGGACCAGGCGGCGAGGAAGTGTTGGCCGTTGACCGGATACAGTTGAATATCCCGGACGGCGAGTTCTTCTCCCTCCTGGGGCCGTCGGGCTGCGGCAAGACGACTACCCTGCGCATGATTGGTGGCTTCGAGATGCCCACCGAGGGCGAGATTTACATCGACGGCCAGTTCCAGGGGTACACACCTGCCTATCGCCGTCCGGTGAACACGGTTTTCCAGAACTACGCCCTGTTCCCCCACATGACGATCTACGAAAACGTCGCCTTCGGCCTGGAAATGCAGAAGGTGCCCAAGGAAGAGACGGAGCGGCGTGTGGCCGAGGCGCTGGAGTTGGTGCAAATGACCGGCATGGAGAGCCGCAAACCCGACCAGCTTTCCGGCGGCCAGCAGCAGCGTATCGCGCTGGCCCGCGCCCTCATCAACCATCCCAAGGTGCTGCTGCTCGACGAGCCGCTCGGCGCGCTCGATTTCAAACTGCGCAAAGCCATGCAGTTCGAACTCAAAGAGCTTCAAGAGCGGGTCGGCATCACCTTCGTCTACGTCACGCACGACCAGGAAGAGGCGCTGACCATGTCCGACCGGATTGGCGTGATGAACGAAGGGCTCCTCTTGCAGGTCGGCTCGGCCCAGGAGATCTACGAAGCCCCTGAGTCTCGGTTCGTGGCCGACTTCATCGGCGAGACGAACTACCTGGAGGGGCAGGTGGCCGAAGTGCGCGAGAACGCAGTCATCGACGACTACCAGGCCGACGTGGCCGAAGTGGTGGTGGGGCCGGGTGAGCGCATCCTGGCCATCTCGTCTCCCGGCATCCATCCCGGCCAGCAGGTGACCGTCGCCTTCCGCCCTGAGAAAGTGCGCATCAATGCCGGAGCCCGCGCCCAGGAAGCCAACCGCTGTCCGGGCAAGGTGACAGACGTGGTGTATGTTGGGTCCCTCACCTCCTATCAGGTCCGGCTTTCAACCGGCACCGACGTGATGGTTCGCCAGCAGAACACGCGGGCGACTTTTGACACAGCCTTCCATCCCGGCGACGAGGTCACGCTTTCGTGGCCGGTGGTCGGCTGCCAAGCGTTTAGCGAGGACAGACAGGGCGAGGAGGCGGTGGCATGATTACCGCGTTGCGCAAGCGCCCAGAGTTGCAAGGCTGGCTGTTTGCCTTTCCGGCGGCGGCTTTCCTGCTGGTGTTCTTCCTCGTGCCGTTCTTCATCGTGGTCGGCTACAGCTTCGCCGAGCGGGGGACGTACGGCGGCGTGGTATGGAGCTTCAACCCCGGAAACTACGCGCGCGTCTTCGACCCCCTCTACTTCAACACCTTCTTGCGCTCGGTGTACATCGCCGGTGCGACGACGGTCATCTGTTTTTTGCTGGGCTATCCGTTGGCCTACTTCATCGCCATGCGCAGCCCAGAGCGCCGCAACACCCTGCTGCTGGCCCTGATGATTCCCTTCTGGACCAACTTCCTGATCCGCACCTATGCCTGGCTGACGCTCTTGCGGACCAATACCGGCCTGATTAACGTCACCCTGCTCAACCTGGGCCTCATCAGCGAGCCACTGCCGCTTTTTGGCAACGACTTCGCGATTATCCTGGGCCTGGTATACGGTTGGCTGCCCGACATGGTGCTGCCCTGCTTTGCCGCCATCACCCGCCTCGACAGGTCCCTGCTCGAAGCCGCCAGCGATTTGTACGCACGCGGCAGCCAGGTTTTCACGCGGGTGGTCTGGCCGCTCACGCTGCCCGGCGTGGTGGCCGGTTCGATTCTGGTATTCATCCCCTCGCTGGGTGCCTTCATCACCCCGGCGCTGCTGGGCGGGGGCAGATCGTTGATGATCGGCAACGTCATCAACAACCAGTTCCTGGCCGCGCACGACTGGCCTTTTGGCGCAGCCCTCTCCACCGGGATGATCAGCATCATGCTCGTCATCACCCTGATCTACTTCCGCACCGTCCGCGAGGAGGCAAGCTGAGATGGCGACCGTCACATCCCCACCAACCACCGCCCCGCCTGAGACGCTGCGCGAGGGGGTCACTTTCCCGCAGTGGGACAAAATCAAGGCGCGCATCGGTGACTATCTCCTGATGCTTCATGGCCTGCTGATGTACGGCTTTCTGTATCTGCCAATCGTCATCCTGGTGGTCTTCTCGTTCAATAAGTCCAAGTTCCTTAGCGAGTTCACCGGCTTCAGCATTAGCTGGTACGGCGAGTTGCTCCGGGACCAGCAAACCATCATCGCCGTGTGGAATAGCCTCTTCGTGGCTCTGGTATCGACCATCATCTCGACCGTCATCGGGACGCTGGCGGCTATTGCAATGGAGCGCTACACCTTCCGGGGCAAGCTGGCGATGGATGCCCTGCTGTACCTTCCGGTCATCATCCCCGACATCGCGATGGCGATCATGCTGCTGGTCTTCTTCAACTTGAGCGGCATCGGCTTCACGCCCTGGGAGTTGAGAATCGCCGGACTGCGGCTGGCGGTGCCCTACTCGGTCATCATCGCCCACGTCTCATTCAACATCTCGTTTGTCGCCATCATCGTGCGGGCACGGCTGGCCGGTATGGACCGCACGCTGGAAGAGGCCGCCCAAGACCTTTACGCCAATCCCTGGCGCACGTTTTACCGGGTCACGCTGCCCATGATGATGCCGGGTATCATCGCCGGGGCCTTTCTGGCCTTCACGCTCTCGCTCGACGACTTCGTTATCACCTTCTTCACCAGCGGCGCGGGCTTTAACACGCTCACCGTGCGCGTTTTTGGCCTGGTCAAGAAGGGGGTTACGCCCAAGATCAACGCCATTTCGACGATCATGTTGTTTGCTACGCTGGGGCTTGTAGCCCTATCGCGCCTGTTCCAGAAGGGAGGTGACAGATCGCCCGTCGAACTGGAAATCTGAGTCTGGCTTGCACTGCCGGCAGGGCAGGGCAAGCGTGCCAACGAGTCTCCCCCGGATTTTTCAGGAGGTAGGAGGAAAGCCGTGAAGATTCGCCTGCTTATACTGAGTGTGTTTTTGGGCCTGCTGCTGGCCGCCTGTGGTGGCGGTGGCCCGGCCGTGCCCGAAGGCGTGGCCGAGGAAGTACAGTTCTTCAACTGGACGGAATACATCGACCCCGAAATCTACAGCCAGTTCAAAGATGAGACCGGCATTGACGTCATCGAGAGCAACTTCGCCAGCAACGAAGAGATGCTGGCCAAGGTGCAGGGTGGCGGCGCTGAGTATGACCTCATCGTCCCCTCGGACTATACCGTTGCCATCATGATCGAAGAGGGGCTACTGGCCGAATTGGACCACGATAACATCCCCAATCTCGCCAATCTCAGGCCGGACATGCAGGACGTGCCCTACGACCCCGGCAACAAGTATTGCGTGCCCTATCAATGGGGCACCACCGGTCTGGCCTACAATTCGGCGGAGATGGACGAGCCTGAAAGTTGGGCGATCCTCTTCGAGCCGGACCCAGAAGCGCCTTACTTCGGGCGCACGACCATGCTGGACGACCCGCGTGAGTCGATGGCAGCCGCCCTGGTGTATCTGGGCTACGATATCAATTCCACCGACGAAGCCCAACTGGAAGAGGCCAAGGAACTGCTCATACAGGCCAAAGCAGCCGTCTACAGCTACGACAGCGACCAGTTTGACGACCTGATGGCCTCAGGCGAGTCGGTCATGGCCCACGCCTGGAATGGCGACATCCTGGTGGCCCAGGAGGACAACGAAGACGTCGCCTTCACCATTCCTCAAGAGGGCGGTGTCATCTGGATCGACAATCTCTGCATCCCCAGCACGGCTTCGCCTGAGGGCAAGCTGGCGGCGGAGATGTTCATCAACTACCTGTTGGATGCCGAGGTCGGTGCCCAGCTTTCCGATTTCAACTGGTATGCCAGTCCGAACGCCGCTTCGGAGGAGCTTCTGGACGAGGAATTTCTCACCGACCCGGCGGTCTACCCGCCGCCGGAGGTGAGGGCGAACTTGCAGTACATCGAGCCGCTGGGCGAGTTCGAGTCGGACTACCAGCGAATCTGGGACGAAGTGAAGGCGGCTCAGTAGGTTGGGTCCGCTGCCAGTGGAAGCTGCGTGACACACTCGTAGTCCTAAAAGCCTATCGCAACGGGCCGGGAATAGTGCCCCCGGCCCGTCTTTTTGTTTCTCATTGAACCGAAAGAACTATGGAACAGACGTTCAAGGGACGCTATAATCCCGGAGTATTGTTGTCCACTAGCTGAGGGAGAGGATTGTCAACATGCCGTCAACGGAGGCCATCCGCCTGCCGTCGGAGGAGCGGTTCGCGCACGAACTGGCTGCCCTCCAGGCCGCAGATACCTACGAGCGCCCGCCCGGCTGGCAGCTCTCGCCGCGCATGGTCGAGGTGTTCGTGATGGGTTCTGACGGCGAGTCCCTCCCTGGCCCCAATGGGCAGCCCATCCCCATCAGCCCCAAGTACATCGGCCAGCGGCGCTTGATCCAGGTCGCCATCGTCACCCTGGCCTCTGAGCGCTCGCTGCTGCTCATCGGCGAACCCGGCACCGCCAAAAGCTGGGTTTCCGAACATCTGGCGGCGGCCATCAGCGGCAACAGCCGCCTGATCGTGCAGGGCACGTCGGGCGTCACCGAGGACCAGACCAAGTACACCTGGAATTACGCTCTCCTGCTGGCCGAAGGCCCCAGCGAGCGGGCGCTCATCGAAAGCCCGATCATGCGCGCTATCCGCAACGGGCAGATCGTCCGCTTCGAGGAGATGACGCGCTGCGCCTCCGAGATTCAGGATACGCTGCTCTCCATCCTGTCCGAAAAGGAGCTTTCCATTCCCGAATTGGGGCAGGTAGTTCCGGCCCGGCGTGGTTTCAATCTCATCGCCACGGCAAACACCCGTGACCGGGGCGTCAACGAGATGTCGAGCGCGCTCAAGCGGCGCTTCAACTTTGTGTTGCTGCCCCAAACCGAGGACATGGACGTCGAGATGCGGATCGTGGAGCAGCGGACGCACGAACTGATGGGCGATTACGCCATCCGGGCCGACATCCCCGCCGACGTGCTCGCGCTGATCGTGACCGTCTTCCGCGAACTGCGCCAGGGCAAGACCGAGGACGGGGAAACCCAGGTCAAGTCGCCGCGCTCGGTCATGAGCACCGCCGAGGCGATCAGCGTACTGCTGGATGCCTGCGCGCTGGCGCAGCACTTTGGCAAAGGGCAGGTGGAAGCCTCCGACCTGGTGCCCGGCCTGCGCGCCGCCGTCGCCAAGGAGCAGGTGCAGGACGGCGACATCCTGGACGAATACCTCGAAACGGTTGCGCGCACGCGCGAGGACGAGCATTGGCAGCAGCTTTACGAAGCGGGGCGTGCGACCCCGACAACCTGAACGTGTCGAGTTCTGTTGGGAATTGCGGATATGGTCTGGTAGCCCGGAAGTCATGCGTATTGTACCTGTTCGTCACCATTCACCCGCTAACGCCTGGCATGTGGCGGCGGAAATCCGCGCCATGCGCCCGCGTTGTGTGCTGATCGAAGGCCCCAGCGACGCCACCCCCCTCATCCCCCACCTCCTCGCGCCCGACACCCGTCCGCCTGTGGCACTCCTGGCCTATTATCCGGCCACCGACAGCGCACCGCCGGTTTCGGCCTTGTGGCCGTTTTCCAGCTACTCGCCAGAGTGGGTTGCCCTGGCCGCCGGGGCAAGCGTCGGGGCCGAGTTGCGCTTCATCGACGCGCCCGCGGGGTTGGCTTTGGCGCGACGCGCCGAGATGCGCGCTGCCAAAAAGGACGACGAGCACCAGACTGACACCCCACCAGACGACCCACCCCTGCCCGGCCTGCTGGCCGAATTAGCCCGGCGCTTTGGCTTCGACTCGTACGGCGAGTTTTGGGAAGCCCGCTTCGAGATGCTCGCCAGTTCGGATCACGACGCCGCCATGCTGGAGTTTGGCTCCCTGGTGCGCGAGCAACCCTCGCCCGACCCAGGCTGGACGACGTACAACGACCAGCGCGAAGCCTGGATGCGCGCCCAGATAGGCCGGGCGTTGGAAGATGGCTTTGGCCCGTCAGAGATTCTGGTCGTTTGCGGCGCGGCGCACGCCCCGGTGCTGGACGTGACGGCACATCCGCCCGAAGCGAGCGCTCCTGACGCCGAGCACGTCTCGGCACTGGAGGGTTTTGACACTGCGCGGAAGACACTCATCCCCTACTCTTTCTTGCGCCTGTCGGAGCAGGTTGGATATGGCGCGGGCAATCACGCCCCGGCTTATTACCAGGCGGTCTGGGAAAAGGAACTTGACTTCGAAGCCGCCACTCAGGAGCATCTGATCCGCGTGGCGCAGGCCATGCAGGAGGCCGGTTTTGTGGTCAGTACCGCCGACACCATAGAAGCCAACCGGCTGGCCCGCGCGCTGGCCGGTATGCGCGACAAGCCCATGCCGGGTTTCTTCGAACTGCGTGAAGCCGCCGAGGCGTGCTTTGGGCGGGGGCAGGTGCAGGTGGATGCCTTCCTGATGCCGATTGCCATCGGCGATGCCGTGGGGCGCGTCTCCGAGCAAGTGGAGCGCACGTCAATCCAGGAGGAATTCTATTCGACCACCGTCGCGCTGGGGCTACCCCTGTCCGACTCGGCGGTTGACCGCATCCTGCACCTGACCGACGAGCAGGACGTGGAGGCCTCGATATTTCTGCACCGGCTGGGCGCGCTCGACGTTCCCTACGGACATCTACGCCGGGGTTTCAAAGCGCCTGCGCCCGGTCCCAGACTGCCAGGATCGCTGCTCAGACGCATCCAGCGCCAGACTCCCCCTAAAGCCGACAGCACACACCTGTTGAGCCAGCTTCGCGAGGAATGGACGCTCCAGTGGTCACCGGCTACCGACATCTCCTTGATTGAGAAGAGCATCCTGGGCAATTCCCTGGCCGAGGTGTGCCGCCGTCTTTACCGGGAGCGGCTCGACGGAGCAAAAAACGTCGGGCAGGCGTCGGATGTCCTGCTCAAGATCGTGCTGGCCGGTCTGACCGCGCTCTACGACGAGGCGCTGGCCGTCTGCGAGCGTATCTCCGCCCACGACGAAGACATGCCCGCCCAGGCGCGCGCGGCGCAGCGATTGCAGCATCTACTCTTGTACGGCTCCACCCGCGCGCTAGACCAGGCCCCCATCGCGCCTTTGCTGGGCAAAGTGTTCGCCCGGGCGGCTTTCCTGCTGCCCGCTGCCGCGCAAGTGTCCGACGACGCCGTGGGACCTGTCCTGGAGAGCATCAAAATTCTCTACGAGGTCGCTCACGGCGCAGCGGAGGTCGACAAAGACCTTTTCGCCGAGCGGCTGGCGCGGACGCTGAAACACGACGACACGCATCCCTCTGCGCGCGGCCTGTGTGCTGCGTTGTTGTTCTTGGGCGGCCACCTGCCCGAAGAGAAACTGCTGCGCTGGCTCAATTATCACCTGGCGTCCAACGTTTCACCGCTGCAGGGAGCGCAATTTCTCGAAGGATTGCTGGCGCTGAACCGCACCGTCATCCTCCGCAACCCGACGGTGTTGAGTTGGTTGGATGCGTTTGTCGGGGGATTGTCGTTTGACGCCTTTGTGCGCGTGCTGCCCACCATGCGGCGAGCCTTCTCCAGGCTCAGCCGCCCTGAGTTGGAATACATGATAAGTGGATTGCTGGATGTGCTGGGTTTGAGCGAAGAGGAGGCGAGTATGATTGGCAGTGCACTGACCGAGGAAGAGTTGGCTGCGCTAAACGACGAGATTAGCAGGCGGCTGGCCGGAAGTTGAATCCCGATGAGTCACTCATTGGAAGCCCTGCTAAAACGAATCCAGGCGATTCTCCATCAGGCCACAGTTGCGGGGGCGGCCCATGCTCCCCACGCGCTTCAGGAGGCTGCTGGCTATGGTCCGGCGCTGGATGAGGTGGGATTCGGCGCGCTGGCCGATCAACTTGCCAGGCTCGCCGGGGAGACTACCCATACGTCCTATCAGGACACGCGCCGGCAGGCGCGCGCTCTGGCCGATGCGCTGCGTGCCGTCGAGTTGGCGCTGACGTACCTGACGCGCCCAGAGGGGATGCCACCGCTCGACGGGGTGGCCTGGCATGATGGTTCGGTGCTGGTCGAGCCTGTCACGGACCCGGCGGAGGCCATCTACGGTGCCTCGGACCTGCAATGGGCGTGGGTCTTGTGGAACCACCGCCAATGGCTGGCCCAGGAGCGAGATTGGCTGCTCGGTCTGGCTGCCGAGGCGAGTAACCAGGTACGGCGACGCGCTATCGAAGCCCTATCATACGTGCCTGCTCCCGCCGTGGTGGACGAGTTGGTTCGCCAGCTTGGCGACGAACGCGTCGGGCGAGCCGTGGTCAACGCGCTGGTTCGGATCGGGATGGACGGGCGGGCAGAGGTGGTGCCTGCGCTGACCGGCATCCTGAGCACGGACACGCTCGACCGAAGAACTGGCTCCGCCGCGCTGATCCTGTATCGCCTGGGCGCGTACCGGGAGCTAGCCAAGTATCATGCCCATCCCTACCTCATCGTGCGCAGCTACGCCGAGTTGGCCGTGGGTGACGATGCCGCCCCGCCCTCGCTCTTGTCCGACGATGCCGTCGCGGGCAACATTTTACTTGCTGCCTCCGATGACCGGCGGGGCACGGCAAACGAAGACCTGGCCGAGGCACTATTCGCGCTGCAAAAGCGCGCTCTAAAAGAGCTGTGTTTCTACCTTGCCGACACGCCGAGCGGCGAACGTCTCTTAGCACACGCGCGCAGGGCAATGACAGGACCCGCCCGGCGCGCGGGTCGCCAGAAAGCGTGCCTGATACTGGGTGCGCTGGGCGATTCACGCGACGTGCCCCGCCTGATTGGGCTTTCCAATGGCGGCTTGTCGAACGCCTATGAAGCGTTGGGTATGCTGGGCGGGGAGGCTGTTTACCAGCATCTATCTGAGGTTGCCGAGGGACGGCAGTCCAGGCGCAACGTCGGCGCGGCCATTCAGGCGCTCGGCACGCTGGGCGATAAGCGTGCCGTGCCCACCCTCATCTCTTTTCTGGATAATCGCCTGTATGATCGCTCGGCGGCGGCGGCGCTGGGTACCATCGGCGCGCGGGAAGCTGTCCAGCCAATTGTCGCGCGCCTTTCGAAGGCCCAGCCGTTTGAAGTGGCAACCTACGTGGACGCGCTCATCAAGATTGGTGATCCTGCCGCCGTGCCAGGGCTTGTGCGGCTCTTATCTCAATTTCCAGGGCGCATCACCGCCTCGCGCAGAGTGCTGGCGCGAGGGCTGATTCACTTTGCCGACCATTCTATCGATGCGGCGATAGGATTGCTCAGGCACCCGGACGCGCAGGTGCGGGCCATCGCCGAGGAGGTGCTGACCAGCATCCAGACGACGCGCAGCGCGGAGGCCCTTGACGCCTATCTGGATCGTGACCCAACACAGCGTCTTCTGACACAGTTAGCCCATGGTTCGACAGAGGTGCGCCGGCGAGCCGAGCAAATCCTGAGCGAGATGAGCGGCCCTGAGTTGGCGCAACTGCTGGAGGAGGTCCTTGGCGAAGGGGAGGGTAAAGCCACGAGCAAAGAGCAAAGAGCTTTGCTCAAGGCAGTAGAAGGGCTGCAATTCCCTGAGGTTATTCCCCCCCTGCGTGCGATGGTGGGCAACCGGCGTAAGAGCCTGGCTCAAAGCGCTGCGTCTGCGCTCGCCTCCTTTCCCTACGTCATCAGCCGGCCCACGCTCATGGCGCACCTGGAAGGTCAGAAAATCGGCGAGGTGCGGCGCATCGCCCAGATGCTCGGCCAGCAAGATACCAGCGTCGTGAGCGAGGTGCTGGGCCATCTCTACAGCGACAGCCCATCCGTGCGAGCCGGTGCGCTGACCGTGCTGGGTGCCAAGCGCGCTCGGTGGGCGATTGATGCCGTCATGCCCCTGTTCGACGACCTGCACGCCGACGTGCGCCAGGCGTTGGTGTCGAATATCGTGTCGCTGAGCGCGCCGCGCTGGGAAGAAGAGATCACTTCTCGCTTGACGGCCATGCTCGACAGCGCCTCCAGGGGGTTGCTGCCAATGTTGGTCACAGCGCTCCACACCATGGCCTGCGGCAGTGACCGCGAGGACGTTCACCTGGGATTGGTCTCGGCCTGGAAACGCCAGAACCAGCAAGCCAACCGGACTCTGGAAGCGATTGGCGCGATTGGGCATCCCGACGCGCGTACGCTGCTTCTGTCTCAGCTTGATTCCGGCAACAGAACCGTCGTCCAGAGCACCATCACCGGCCTCTCTCGCCTGGGCGATCCGGCTGCCATTCCCCCCCTGGAAGCGTCTTTCGAGCGTGCCACTGCGACGTCGCTCTTCCGCGTCCTGCACGAAGCCTTGTCTCGTCTGGCAAAGGGCTGGCACCGGTTGTACTACGCTCAGAACGCGATGGCGCGTGGCAATCCCCGCGCCGCGCTGGCCGCGATGCACGATTACGTGGCCGATAACCCGGACGACGGCGAGGCTTACCTGGAGCGCGGCAGGGCTTTGCATTGGAACGGCGAGCTCGTCGCGGCGCACGACGACTACTTGCTGGCCGTCCAGCACCTCCATCGCCCGGAACTCGCCCTGCATGGCGCTGCGCTGGCCGCTCACCAGATGGGTGATTTGGACTCCGCCCTGGTCCATTTCGACCAGGCGATGCAGAAACACAGAGGCTTCGGCGAGGTCAGGCTGCGGCGGGGGCTGCTTCACCTTGAGCGGCTCGACTACGCGGCGGCGCTGGTCGACTTCCTGGCGGCGGCGACCTCTAGCAGCGTGATCTCTTCCCTGCACCAGCGCATTGCGAGTGTGCTGGTCGACGTGGTGAAGCTGTTCGTCGATGCGCCTCCCGGCCAGCCTCCCACCAGGGTTGAGCTGTTGAGCCTGATGGACAGGCCGCTTCCAAACCGGTTTGCCGATTTGGTGCTGATCTGGGCGCTCATTCTGACACGGCGCTTCAACGAGGCCCGCCAATGCCTGGACCGCTTCGCCGGCCGGTGGCCGGAAGCGCGAGCGTACACCTTGCTCAACACAGCCTGGCTCTACACGGCTGCCGGAGATATAGCCCGCGCTCAGGAGGCGCTGGAAGACCTCGAAGTCCACGCCGTCGGGCAGGGCTACCACTGGCCCACCTACCTCCTCCATGCCTTTGCCGAGTGGCCGGTGGTCCGCGAGCCGCTGACCGCCATGATGTTCCAGGCAGCCGGGAGGGAGCCATGAGCGATTCTGGCCCGCAAAATCTGCTCCCAGGGAAAGACCCCACCCGCGAGGCCCTCGTTCGCTGGCGTTTGATATTGGGCCGCCGGGCCGAGGACGTGAGCGAATCCCTGTTCGGGCTGGCGAATCTGTTGTCGGGCGGTTGGGGGGAGTCGGAAACGGGCGTCGATCCCTTTGGCATCGACAGCAGCCTCGACCTGCTGTACGGCGACGCCGTAGAGCGCTCTGGTGGCCTGGAAGATGCCTCGCCGACCATCGCGCGCTGGCTGGGCGACATCCGCCGCTACTTTCCCGAAGAGGTCGTGGTAATGCTCCAGAAGGACGCGCTGGCCCGCAAAGACATGGCGGCGCTGCTGTTCGAGGAAGAAACGCTGCTGAAACTCGAAAAGAACGTCGAACTGGCCGCGACGATTCTCTCGCTTCAGCGCCGCATCCCTGAGGAAGTGCGCGAGACGGCCCGCCAGGTGGTGCGCGAGATCGTGGAGAAGCTGTCGAAGCAGCTGGAGCACGACGTTCGCCAGACGGTCGTCGGGGCGCTGACGCACAGCCGCCACTCGGTCATCCCCTCGGCGCGCAACCTGGATTGGAAGCGTACCATCGAGCGCAACCTGCGCCACTACCAGCCCTCACACAGGCTGGTTATCCCCCACCGTTTCTACTTCTGGGCCAACGAGCGCCGCTTCCGGGATTGGGACATCATCGTGTGTGTGGACCAGTCCGGTTCGATGGTACCCTCGGTGGTCTACAGCTCGATTGTGGCCGCTATCTTCGCTTCGGTAGAGGCGCTCAAAACGCACCTCGTCTTCTTCAGCACCCGCATCGCCGACATGACCGAGCACGTCAGCGACCCGGTAGAGGTGCTGTTCGGGGCGCAGCTTGGCGGCGGCACCGACATCGCGCGCGCGGTCACCTATTGCAACGAGCAAATCGCCCGGCCCGAAAAAACGATCTTTGTGCTTATCACCGACCTGCACGAGGGCGGCAGCGCCGAGGTGATGCTGAGCGAACTGCGCAAAATGGTCGACAGCAAGGTGCACGTCCTGTGCCTGCTGGCGCTGGACGACTCCGGCCAGCCAGCCTTCAACAAGGAACTGGCCGCGCGTGTCCGCGGCCTCGACATCCCGGTGTTGGCTGCCACCCCGCACAAACTGGTCGAGATGGTCGGCAACATCATTCGCGGGCTTCCGCCGGATGGATGAACCCACGAGAAATCCTAAAGGCAGATGACATGATACGGTCGCTATCGCTTAAGGATATTTCCACGCTGTGCAACGGCATGCAATACGCGCAAGGCTTCCGGCACGTCAAAGATGGTGACGTACTCACGCCCTGGGTGGGCAACCGCACCATTGGCGGGCAAATTCACAACCCGGTCAAGTCGTACACGGTGCGGGTCCGCTTCGACGACGACCAACTTCTGCCTGCCTGCAATTGCAGCAGCCACCCGCGCCAGCGCTTCTGCCCGCACGTCGTGGCCCTGCTCATCGCCTGGGCGACCAATCCGTCTAGCTTTGCGCGTTACAATGGCCCGGACACCGCGCCTTTGGCGAAAGGCGCTCCCCCCGCGTCGAAAGCCCAGGACCCGCGCATCGCCTTCCGCGTGGCGCTGGACAGGGTTGAGGGGCTGTTGCTGGACCTGTTGACCCACGGCTTGTTGACCTTCAACAAAGGCCGGGCGCAGCTCATCCGCGAGACGGCCCACATGGCGAAGACGTACGGCCTGGGCTTGATTGCCGTCGCCCTGGCGGAACTCAACGAGCAGGTCAGCCTGCTGAGTCCCACGTCCAAGCAGACATCCGGCCAGCCTCAGTCCGAGTTCGACGAGGCGCGATATGCGGGGGCGCTCAGCACCGCCTGGCATCTGACCCAGGCGGCCAAACAGGCTTTGGAGCGTGACGACACGGCTGCCCTGCGAGAGATCGCCGCGCCGGGGCTGGTCAACGAGCCGGGCATCAGCCTGGAGTCGGCGGAATTAGTCCAATTGGTCCACTGCATCGCACCGGACCGTAACATATCCCCCACAGGCAGCTATCTACTGGAATTGGGGAGCGGGCGGTTGCTGTTCGAGCGACCCGTCACCTCCAGGGGGCGATTGCCGCGCCAGAGCAAAGTGTCGCACAAATGGACCATGCAGGGGCGTGTGACCATCTTTCCGGCCAGCGATGTGGATGAGGTCGTTCTGCTCGACGTGGAACGGGGCGCTGCCCCCGGACCTGAGGTCTGGGAGCGCGCTTATGCCTGGGCCGAAACGTCTGCCGGGGCGCTGGTGGGCCGCCTGCGTGAGGTGGTCGCCAACCTTCCCGGCTCAGACCGCGCGCACGTCTGGTTCGCGCCGTCGCGCGTGGCGGTGCGCTCCGATGGCGTCAGCTTTCTGGACGAGCAAGGGGTCGCCCTCGGCGTGGAACCGGCCCAGGCCATCGAGCGGGTGCTGCTCGACGTGCCCATCCTGGCGGCCTTTGGCAGCGTGGCCCGCTCAGAGGAAGGACTGCGCTTTACCGCTCTCAGCCTGCTCACCGGTGGCGAGGCGCTCTCTATGGTTTCCCTCAGCAGTTGACGAACGCGACTCTACACGCAGACGTTGTCCAAATCTGGATAGGTCGGCAGGGGAAGGCTGGTTGACAAGGACTGCCTTTCTGAGCTACCTTATTTCCCTCTGTGGCTGATTCCAACCCGTCAAGGAAGTGACATGTCTAAACGGACTGACGCGATAGCAGGCTCGCCAGGGGAGGCAGCCATCCCTCAGTATGGCCTGCCGATGATCCTGTTCATGTTCGCCTGGCCGCTGGCGTGGTTCTCGTTCCTCATCTACGTCATCGGTCCCATGCTTCTGACCTCGGATGGTTTTCTGCCTACGTGGGCCGTAAACACCATCTCGCTTCTGGGGAATGCGGCCGAACTGGCTGTTGGACTCATCATCTTGCGGCGCGAGGGCTACCGCCTGACGCTCAAAGCGCTGCGGGATCGCATTAACTGGCGCTTCCCGGACACGTGGCGGAAGTGGGTCGCCGCCCTGGTCATCTTCGTCGTCGCCGTCGGCCTCGGCACGTTCACCAGTCAATTCAGCGCAGACCTGGCAACCGTGCCGGGCTTCATCCCGCCCGATTGGTTTCCTGCCACGATGAACCCTCTGAAAGAAGTGAACAGCGTCCAGGATGCCTTTCCAGATGTCAATCTTCCGGGCAACTATCTTTTCCTCTTCTTCCAATTTGGCATCGTGGGACTGATCTTCAACATGATTGGGGAAGAGTTGTACTATCGCGGGGCGCTCCAGCCAAAGATGCGCGGGGTGTTTGGCCGGTGGGACTGGCTGGCGAACGGCGTCCTGTTCATCCTGAAGCACAGTTACTTCCGCTGGAATTTCCCGGCTATCTGGACGGCGGGGCCAGCACTGGCCTACGTGTTCGGGCCGTTGGGCAGCTTGCCGCTGGCGATTATCTTCCACTGGATGGCCAATGACCTGTTGAACCTCATCGGTACGATTCCGGTGGTCTTTGGGGCTGGTTGAGCCGCCTGAAGCCGTAGAATATATGCGCCGTGTGACCTCCCCCGAAGCCACACGGCGCATTTTTTGTCGTCTCTGACGCGCTTGGCCTACAGAATGCGCTCCATCATAGCCGCGACGGCCTTGTAAATCGGCGACTCGTCGCCCAGTTCTACCAGCGGGCGGCCACTGAACTCGAATTCCATCAGTTCGTCGTTGCTGGGCACTGTCCCCAGCAGGGGAACGTCCAGCGCGTCGATGCGTTCTTGGAGCGCAGGGGGAATCTCCTCGCCGGACAGCCGGTTGATGATGAGATACACGTTTTCGACGCCGATGTCCAGTTCGTTGCGCAGCGCGGCCACGCGCTCGGCAGTGAGGATACCTCGCTGGGTGGGGTCGCTCACGATGAGCAGGTGCTGCACGTCGCGCGTGGTGCGGCGGCTGAGGTGCTCCATGCCCGCTTCGTTGTCGATGACCACGTAGCGGTAGTTCCTGCTCATGGTGTCGATCACGTCGCGCAGGTTGTGGTTGACCGCGCAGTAGCAGCCGGGGCCTTCCGAGCGGCCCATGGCAATCAGGTCGAACTTCGCGCCTTCGGCCAGCGAGGAGCGGATTTCGTATTCCAGGTACTCGTGCTTGCTCACCCCGCCGGGCATGGCCCCCATGGCCGCGCCGCTTTGCAGCAGCGATTCCTTCACCTGTTCCAGCATACCCTCTCGGATGTCGCCCACGGTCCATTCCAGCTCTAGGCCGAGGACCATATGGAGGTTGCTGCTGGGGTCGGCGTCGATAGCCAGAATAGCGCCGGGCTGGGTCTGGGCGAGGTATTTGACCACCATTCCGGCGATGGTGGTCTTGCCCGTGCCGCCTTTGCCTGCGAGTGCGATGGTTGTCGTCATGGTAGAGGTAACTCTCCTTCAGCTCCCGGCAACAAGCGGTCAGCGATCAGCCAGGGATGATTTCCCTGGCCAATTTCTCGGCCATCTCTTCGGCGGCCTGGCGCAGGGCCGGTACGTGGTCGTAGACCGCGACTCCCAGCCGGTCCGCCTCCTGCACGCCCATGTCGGCGGGTATCATGCCCAGCACCGGGATGCCGGGCGATTCAGCTTGCAGGAAGGCGGCTTCGTCGTCGTCTCGCACCTTGTTGCCGACCAGCCACAGGCGCGACAGGCCGATGTCTGTCGCCAGCGTCTTGATTTGCCCCGCCGTGCCCAGGCTGCGCCGCGTCGGCTCGACCACGATGATCATGGCGTCCACGAAGTCGGTCGTCGCCCGGCCCAGGTGCTCTACCCCGGCGTACATGTCCAGGATGAGCACATCGTCCTTGCGGAACAGCAGGTGGGTGAAGAGCGTCTTGAGCATCGCGCTTTCAGGACAGATGCAGCCCGACCCGCCCAGGTCCACCGCGCCCATCTCCAGCAGGCGCACGCCCCGGTGCGTCACGCTGAAGCGCTCCGGGATATCGTCCACGCGCGGGTTGAGCGTGAAAAAGCCGCCCGTCGTGCCCGGTTTCGCGCCGGTGCGCTCTTCGATCAAGGCGTCCATCTCGGAGATAGGGCTGAGTTTGGCGCGCAACGCGTCCGGGAAACCCAGCGCCCCCGCCAGGCAAGGGGCGGGGTCGGCATCCGCAGCCAGCACGTCGCGCCCGGCGTCGGCGTAAACCTGCGCCAGAAGCGCGGCCAGCGTCGTCTTTCCCACCCCTCCCTTGCCACTGATTGCAATTTTCAAAGTAGTCTCCTCACGCTTGGCGATACGAATCAGGCCATCGTCTACTGTTCCAGGTACGAGTCGGCGTAGATGACCTTGTTGAGCAATATCTGGACCGTCTTCCACACGGCCGCCTGCTCCGGGTCGTCCATGTCCACGTCTTCCGGTTGCGGCTCTTCCATCGCGGCCACCCGGTCGTGAATCTTGACGTAGAGGCGGCCAAGCGGCGTGCTCTCGTCGCGCTCTTTGACGACGCGGATGACTTCCTTGAGGTCCTCGTCCAGGGGATCGGCGATCATCATCTGCAGCCCGCCTCCCATCAGCATGGCGCAGTACACCTGGTTGATGAGCGGGCGGTTCTCGTGCGGGACGGCGTTGGAGGTGTTGCTCAAGCCCACCGAAATGGCCGGTGGCGGGTCCCAGGCGACCTGCAAGGTTCGCACCGCTTCGATCAACTCCGGGCAGAATTCCTGGCAGCCGGAAACGGTCAGCGCCAGCGGGTCGAAGATAACGTCTTCCATCGGGAAGTCAATTTCCATGAAGCGCGGGATGAGCGTTTCAAGGGCGATGTTCACCCGCTCGTCAGCCCCGACGGGAATGCCGCTCTTGCCCATCGTCAGCGCAATCAGGCGCGCGTTGTACTGCTTGGCCAGCAGCGGGACCTTTTCCAGGCGCTCCGGCTCGGCGGAGGTCGAGTTGATAATGGGCTGGGCCTTGGTCACCTTCTTCAGCCCGGCCTCGATGCCCTGGATGTTGGTGCTGTCGAAGCTGAGCGGCACGTCGACCACCGCTTCGACCGTCTCGGTTATCCAGGGGAAGACCTCTTCCCAGTCTTTCTTGCGCGGCCCCATGTTCAGGTCGAGCGCCTGCGCTCCGGCCTCTACCTGCCTGACGGCTAAATCCTGGAAAAACTTGGCGTCCTTCTCCCTCAGGGCCGCTTTCACCTTGTCTGAGATGATGTGGATATTCTCACCGATGATGTACATCTTGTCCCGGCTCCTTATCTTGACTAGGCCATCGCTGCCTGCACCGACGGGAAGCGCGACAGGTCGGTGTGGGGCAGGAACAGCGCGGAAGTAAAGGCGTCGTAAAACGTGTTGTCGGCGGAAAGCTCGATGTAGGTCATGCGGGCCGCAATCTCGGTGATGCGCGCCCGCGCTGCACGGTCCAGCAGCGCCAGGTATGCGCCCCTGACCGACGTGTTGCCCAGAAAA
>Ga0180438_10000638_pt1 | contig 65753 bp, 43 predicted proteins | sample SS_ome_12_FD_132455 | JGI IMG/M metagenome (GOLD analysis project Ga0180438, IMG submission 132455) | Hypersaline lake sediment archaeal communities from the Salton Sea, California, USA - SS_3_D_2 metaG | ecosystem: Environmental > Aquatic > Non-marine Saline and Alkaline > Hypersaline >...
GGCACCATCGGCGCGGCCAGCACGACCAGGTCGGCGCTCAGCTCCAAGTCGCGCGACAGCGCCGGCTCGCGCACGCGCGGCCCGGCCTCGAGGTCCAGCTCGGGCGGACGGTCCTCGTCGTAGCGCACGAAGAGGACCCCTTTCTCACGGGCTTCGCGGTAGGCGGCCTCGCGGAAGCCGTAGGTGCGCACGTCGCGGTAGAGCACCAGGATCCGCGCCCGCGGATAGCGCTCTTTGAGCAACAGCGCGTTTTTGACCGCGGTCGTGCAACAAACGCGGCTGCAATAGGGCCGCTCGTCGTTGCGCTGCTCGACGCACTGGATCATCACCACGGTGCCGTCCGGCGGCAAGTCCAGGTCGCCCCGGCCCAGGCGGTCGCAGAGCTCGAGCTGCGTCAGCACGCGATCGTCGCGCCCGTAGCCGAACGACTCGGGCTTGTGCTCGGTGGCGCCGGTGGCCACGACGGTCACCCCGTGCTTGATTTCGGCCGTTTGCCCGTCCGACGCAACCGAGGAGGTGAACTTGCCGACGTGGCCGTCCACCTTCGCGACGTGCGAGCCGAGGTGGACGGTGATGCGCGGGTGCCCTTCGGTGCGCTCGATCGTCCGGGCGAGGAACGCCTGCACGTCGTCGCGGTCGAGCGTGTGGTGGATTTGCCGGGCGGTCCCGCCGAGTCGATCGCCCTTTTCCACCAAGTGTACGGGGAAACCCTGATCGGCCAGGGCCAGGGCCGCGGTCATGCCGGCGATCCCCCCGCCCACGACCAGGGCGGCCCGGTTGACCGGCACGGTCTCCTCGACCAGCGGCGTCAACCGGGCCGCGCGCCCGACGGCCATCCGCACCAGGTCGACCGCCTTTTCGGTCGCGGCTTGCGGCCGGCCCGGGTGGACCCAGGAGCACTGGTCGCGGATGTTGGCCATCTCCAGCAGATAGGGGTTCAGTCCCGCGTCGCGGAGCGTGTCGCGGAAGATCGGCTCGTGCGTGCGCGGCGTACACGAAGCGATCACCACGCGGTTGAGCCGGTGCTCGTCGATCTTTTCCTTGATCGCCTCCTGGCTGTCGTCGGCGCAGGTGTAGACGTTGTGCTCGGCGAAGGCGACCTGTGGCAGATCGCGGGCCCGACGCACGACCTCCTCCACGTCGACCACCGAGGCGATGTTGCTCCCGCAATGGCAGACGAACACGCCGACCCGGGGCGGCTCGTCGGCCACGTCGCGCTCGGGGGGGTAGGTCTTCGTTCGCGTGTGCGAGCCCCGGGCGGGGGCCAGCAGCGCCATGGCCCTGCCCGCGGCGGCGCTGGCCTGCATCACCGTGTCGGGAATGTCCTTCGGCTCCTGGAACGCGCCGCCCACGAAGACGCCCGGGCGAGATGCGTCCAAGGGGCGAAGCTCCGCGGTGTCGGCAAACCCCCAGCGGTTCAGCCCGATGCCCAGACGCTCGGCCTGCTCGCGCAGCGAAGCGCTGGGTTGAAGGCCGAGCGAGAGGACGACCATGTCGAACTCCTCCTCGACCAGGCTCATCCCGCCGCCGGAAAAGGGGACAGGACCCTTTTGTACGAAGCACCCTTCGGGCCGTTCCGGCAAAAGGGTCCTGTCCCCTTTTCCGGTCTCCTCCTCAGCGTAGATCAGCCGAAGGTTGTTGGTCCCGGGCACTTCGTACGTGCGGGAGATGAACGACCGGACGTACCGCACGCCCAGCTTCTTGGCGCGCTCGCAGTAGCGATCGAAGTCCTTGCCGAAGGCGCGGAGATCGAGGTAGAAGACCGTCACGTCCAGGTCCGGCTCGTGCTCCTTAGTCAGGATGGCCTCCTTGGTGGCGGCCATGCAGCAGACCGACGAGCAGTAGTCGTTGCCGCACTGGGCGTCGCGGGAGCCGACGCACTGGATGAACGCCAGACGCTTTGGTTTCTTCCCGTCGGACGGGCGCCGGATGTGCCCGCTCGTGGGACCCGAGGCCGAGAGGATCCGCTCGAGCTGGACGTTGGTCACCACGTTCCGCGCGACGCCGAACCCAAACTCGCCGCGGCGGGCCGCGTCGAACGCCTCGAACCCGGGCGTCAATAGCACGGCCCCCACTTCCAATTCGATCGTCTCCTCTTTCTGATCGTGGACGATCGCCCCCGCCTGGCACGCCGACACGCACTGCATGCACTCGCAGCAGCCGGCGCAATTCAAGCACCGCCGGGCCTCGGCCTGCGCGTCTTCGGCGGTATAGCACTTTTCCACCTCACGGAAGTCGGCCAATCGCTCGGCCACCGGAACCTCGCCCGGCTCGAACCGCGAGGCACGCTCCGTCTTCCTCTTCAAACGGCGCAGCTCCTCCTGGCCGAGCGGAGCGGGCCGCTCGGGCGGCTTCGGAATCCCCTGGTCCAAGGGGCGGCCGGAGAGGTAGTTGTCGATGGCCACGGCCGCACGCTTGCCATGGGCAATGGCGTCGACCACGCTCGAGGGTCCCAGCACCACGTCGCCGCCGGCAAACACGTCTTCCCGCGAGGTGGCCATCGTCAGCTCGTCGGCCCGGATCGTGCCCCAGTCCGTGGTCTCAAGGCCGAACAGCTCAGCGATCTTCCGGTCGGGCGACTGGCTGACGGCCGGGATCAGCGTGTCGGCCGCCAGTGTGAACTCCGACCCTTCGACGGGCACGGGCCGGCGCCGGCCGCTCTCGTCCGGCTCGCCGAGCTCCATGCGAATGCACCGCACGGCGGTCATCCGGCCGTCTTCAACCACCGCTTCGATCGGGGCGGCCAGGTAGTCGATCCGGACGCCCTCGGCCAGCGCCGCGTTGACCTCTTTCTCCTCGGCGGGCATCTCGCGACGTGTCCGACGGTAAACGATCGTCACCTCGTCCGCGCCGAGGCGCACGGCGGTCCGCGCCGCGTCGATGGCCGTGTTGCCGCCGCCGACGACCACTACGCGCCGGCCAAAAAGGGGTCGGGAGTCTTTTTCCCGGCTCCCCGTCTTGCCAATCTCTTCGCCATCGTGGGAAAAAGACTCCCGACCCCTTTTTGCCTGTCGCAGGAAGTCGACGCCGTGGATCACTCCCCGGCAGTCCTCGCCCGGCACGTCGAGCTTGCGGCTCCGATGGGCCCCGGTGGCCACGAACACCGCGTCGAAGTCCCGCTCGATCTGGTCGGCCGGCACATCGTCGCCGACCGAGGTGCCCAGGCGAAACGTGACGCCGAGGGCCCCGATGGCGTCCAGGTCGCGCTGGAGCACTTCCGGCGGCAGCCGGTAGTCGGGAATTCCCACGGCGAGCATACCGCCGAGCTTCTCAAGCGACTCGAACACGGTCACCCGATGTCCGGCCAGGGCCAGGCCGTGGGCCGCGGCCAGTCCGCCGGGGCCGGAACCCACCACGGCCACGGCCTTTCCGGTCGGCGCGGCTGGCTGGGGCGGATCGCCCTCAGGAAACATGTCGGTGGCAAAACGCTTGAGCGCCCGGACGTTCACCGGGGCGTCGACATGGCCGCGGTTGCAGGTCGTTTCGCAGGGATGGAAGCAGACGCGGCCGCAGATCGACGGCAGCGGGTTCTCGCGGCGGACCGCGCGGGCGGCCTCCTCGAACTTCCCCGCCGAGATCAGGCCCACGTAGGCCTGGACGCTGGTGTCGATCGGACAGCCGGCGCTGCACGTCGCGCGGCCTCGCTTCGTGATGAAAAAGGAGTTGGGGGTCGCCTGGGCGTAGAGCCGGTCGATGCCCTTGCGCGTGCCGATGCCCGCGTCGAAGAGGCTCGAAAGGTCCACGGGGCAGACCTCCGCGCAGTCGCCGCAGGCCGTACACTTGTCCGTGTCGACGTAGCGCGGGCGCCGGCGCACCACGGCCTTGAAGTTGCCGGCTTCGCCCTTAAGCGCGACGACTTCCGACATGGTAAAGACATCGATGTTGAAATCGCGCATGCACTCGACGAGCTTCGGCGAGATGATGCAGGTGGCGCAGTCGCCGGTGGGAAAGGTCTTGTCGAGCCGGGTCATGGCGCCGCCGACGGCCGGGCTTTGCTCGACGAGGTAGACGCGGAAGCCGGCGGCCGAGAGATCGAGCGACGCCTGGATCCCGGCCACCCCGCCGCCGCAGACCAGCACCGCGCCGCACGGCTCCTGCCCGTTGCCGCCGGTTGACGAGGCCGCTGCCTGGCTGCCGTTTGTGCTCATGGGGCTCCTCCTGCTTCGGCGGCTACGCCGGCATGACACGCTGCGAGCAACGAGCCCGCGCCGACCGTCAGGGCACCGATGCCAAGCTCTTGCTCCGAAAGCCCCAGGGCCAGCCCCAGAAGCTGTGTGACGTAAAGGGCCGGGGTCTCGGGAAAATAACCATGGGCCTTTCGGGCGTCGGACTGCCGCAGATCGAGGTTGACCTGGCACAACGGGCAGGCGACCGCGACGCACTCGGCCCCGGCCTGCCGGGCCATCGAGAGCAACTTGTGGCCCAACCGGCTGACCGCCGGCGCCCCGGTCATGGAAAGGGCCGCGCCGCAGCACTCCGTCTTCAGCGGCCACTCGACCGGCTCCGCCCCGGCGGCCGACAGCAGCTCTTCCATGGCGGTGGGGTGTTCCGGGTCGTCGAACGCGACCACCTCGGGGGGCCGGGTCAACAGGCAGCCGTAGTAGCACGCCACCCGAAGACCGGAGAGCGGCCGCTCGACCCGTCGGCGAATCTCGTTGACGCCGACCTCGTTCACCAGCACGTCCAGCACGTGGCGCACGTCGACCGAGCCGTCGTAGGGCGACTGGGTGATCCGCTCGACGCGGGCCCGCTCTTCGGCGTCGCCGCGAACCGTGTGATTGGCCGTGCGGAGCCGGGCGTAGCACGAAGCGCAGGCCGCCATCACCGGCAGGCCCATCTCCCGGGCCTTTTGCAGGTTCAGCACCGGCAGGGCGACGGCCAGCGACGCGCTCGTGGTATGCGCGGGCGTCGATCCGCAACAGACCCAGTCGGGGATCTCTTCCAGCTCGACCTCCAGCGCGCGGCACACGGCCCGGGCCGAGCGGTCGAAGTCCCACGCGGTCGATTCGAGGCTACAGCCCGGAAAGTAGGCGTACTTCAACGTTTCTCGTCCTCCTCTTCCGCCCGGCGGAAGACCTCGCGCACCCGTTTGGCGTCGGCGCTGCGGCGGGGCAGCAGGCGGATCTTCCCCTTGGCCAGCATCTGCGGGAACTTGCCGACGTCGGAGAACAGGTCGCCGCTTCTCAGCTTGTAGACGGCGATCATGCCCAGCTCGAACACCCGCCCGTGGCGGCGCACGCTCCCCAGGAACGACCGGTTGAACTTCTGGCCCCGGGCGTTTGGCACGTCGGCCTTGCGCTCGATGGCCATCATGCGGAGCGTGTCCATCACCGCGGCGATGTCGATGCCCATGGGACATCGCGTGGTACACGCCTCACACGAAGCACACAGCCAGATTGCCCGCGAGCCGAGCAGCATCTCCTCTTCGCCGAGGTGGATCAGTCGCATGACCTGGCTGGACAGGAAGTCCATTTCCGGGCCGGTGGGACAGCCGGTCGAGCACTTGTGGCACTGGAAGCAGGCACTGACCGGCGTGCCGCTGCGCCGCTCGACCTCTTCGACCAGTGCGGTGTTCTTCCAGGCAAGCGTGCCGGGCATGACTAATCCCCCATTCCCTCCAGCTCGGCTTCGATTTCAGCGTCCTTGCGGGGAACGACCTTACGATAGACTTCCTTGGGGTTTCGCGGCGTGCCGTCGACGGTCAACAGATCGCGCTCGACCCGGACGCCGAACAGGCGCTCGTTCTCGCGCAGGTAAGGCAGGATCAGCTTCCAGTCGGCGGCCGAGAGCGCGACGTAGGTCCCGGCGTTGAGCTGCTCCTCGACCAGGGTGTGGTGCGGGTCGCGCAGGTAGATCGCACCGCCCGAGGCCAGCGAGAGGAGGTTCCCGCCGGGATAGGGCAAATCGAGCGGGACGACCTTGCCGTGCTCGTCGAACCGCAACCCGTTGACAATGGCGAACCCCCCGCCGGAAAGCGGGCTGCCGGCCATGAACGACTCGGCCAGGAAGTCGAGCGCGGTGCCGTTGATCACGGCCTTGGGGCGTCCCACGGCGTTGATCAACGGCCGGCCGGCGACGTTGCCCATCACGTAGAACTCGCCCCCTTTGGCGCCGTAGAGGAACGTCTGCCCCACGTCGCCGTAGACGACCAGCTTGCCCCGCTTGGCGATCTGGCAGAGCTGGTCCTGGGCGTTGCCGTGGACGTAGCACTCCAGGCCGTCCATGCCCGAGCCGAGGTAATCGCCCGGGTTGTCGTAGCAGTCGATGCGCAGCCCGTCGGTGGCCGGGCCGAACCCCACGGCGTGGAACCGCGTTCCCCGCGTGTTGTAGTGGATCAGGTGGCGCCAGCCCAGTTCGTACGCCCGCTTGGCCAGTGCGGCGTCGCAGTTTTCGCCCTCGGGTGCGAAGCCGCAAGCGTCGATGAGGAGCGTTTCTTCACCGTCCCCAGGGCCGCGGAGCTTGTTGCGGGTTTCCCAGGTGACGCGGAGGTGGCGCCCGGCCGGCGGTTGGTCGCAGAGCGGCTGGGCCTCGAAGATCGTCTCTAGCCCGCGGCGGAGGATCGTCAGCACCGAGCTTCGCTTCTTGCTGCCCGTCGGGTACCGGCGATCGATGGCCAGCGTGAGCGCGTCGATGCCCAGGGCCGGGTTTTCGCCGGCCGTTCGCTCGGCGATCCGGGCGACCAGACGTCGCAGCCGGTCGTAGTCCATGGCGGCGAGCTTCTCGGCCAGCGACGAGAACAGGGCCTCGGGATCTTCTTCGTCGATCACGCGGTCCAGCGCCGCCAGTTCCTCGCCGTTTCGTCCCGGGGCGGCCACCGGGGTCGACAGATCGCAATGGACCTGACCGGCGGGGCAGGTGACGGGATTGCCGAACTTGTCGGTGACGCGCAAGCGGCAGGGCGGCTGCTTGCAGGCGCGCGTTTCCGTGGCGGCGTGCGTGCCAGCACGCACCCTACCGTCAGTGCTGCCCGCCGGCTTGCCGTTCTGGGGTGACACCGTCATCAGAAACGCGCCGCCGTCGGTGAAGCTGCCGCCCCGGGCGTTCCAATACTGATCGGCCACGGGCGTGAACCGCTTGTCCTCGCCGGCCAGGCTGGCCAGGGTGGCGTCGATCGCCTGCTTCTCCGAGCAGATCAGCCCGATCGAGACCTCCCCCTCCTGCAAAGCGAACACCTGGGGCCGGAGCATCGACGTGTCGGTGATGCCCACAAGCTGAAACTCGCCCGTCTCGGCCAGACTGCGGGCGATGATGAAGAACCACGGGCCGTCGGGCGAGCCGTGGATGTGCGCCGCCTGGATCCGCCGATAGACCCGCTGTTTCTCGACCGGCAAACGGTCGAAATCGAGCTCCGTGGTCGGCGCCAGGGCCTCGATGATGTACTCGACCGGGTACTTGTACACCCGGTTCCAGAGATCGAACAGCAGGACCGAGACCTCGGTGTCGGTCAGGAACCGCGGGAAGATGTTGCGCCCGGCCAGGTACTCGCTCACCGAGTGGTAGTTGGCGAAGTCGCCGTTGTGGACCAGGGCCTCGCCCAGCCCCACGAACGGGTGCGCCCCGCCGGGGTGCCAGACGCGGCCCTTGGTAGGATAGCGCTGATGGGCGATCCACACGTGTGCCCGCATGTCGGGCATGCGGTAGTACTGCACGGCCGCCTCGGCGTAGCCGACGATCTTCACCACCAGCAGGTTCCGCGAGTGGGACAGGACAAAGGCCCGCTTGTCGCCGAGCGAGGCGTAGAACTCGTCGTTCAGTCGCACCGAGTTCTGGTAGACGTACTCGTCCTCGACCTCCCGCTCGGGCAGGTCCGCTAGCCCTTTCTCTTCAGCAAAACGTTCGAGGACCTCCGGCTTGACACGGACGAAGTACCGGGCAACGTCCGGGGGCTGGGACTCCAGCAGCGGCACGTCGCGGTAGTCGTCCACCGTGGGGACCATGCCGCCTTGGTGCACCTCGAAGCACGGCTCGACGGCGTTCTTCTCGACGTCGCCGCGGGCCGTTGGATCGAGCAGGGCGATCTGCAGGATGTAGTCGTCCCGGAGCACGTCGGGCGAAACACCCAGGTCTTCGGCCACCAGCCCGCACGCCGCGATTCCGCCCCCCTTGCCGTTGCCGCGTTTGCTCATCTGGATCGAGGGTTCGTAGATGTGGCGCCCGCCGACGGGTATCGAGCAAGCGAAGCCCGTCACGCCGCAGCCCCCCTCGGCCTCGGGCGACTTGGGGAACCACGGCGCTCCTTCGGCCGGGCGCAAGGCGGCGCGGGCCCGGCGGAAGGTCTCGGCACGGTCGTGGGGTGGCTTACGCACGGCTCTTTGTGTCGTTTTCATAGTCCAAATGCATCAACAGGTCGGTCCTCCCCCGCAGGGCCGCCACGGAATCGATCCCCAGGCGATAGAGAATCTCGACGAACATCTCCCGCCAAGCATTGTAAAGGTTCACCAACCGCCGGGTGGCCCACTCGATGGTGGTCATGGGCATCAAGCCCGGATCGGTGGTAGTGATCCCCCGGGCGCAGCCGCGCCCGCTCTCGCAGTTGCCACAGCGGATACAGCCCACGGCCACCAGCTCGGCGGTGCCGATGACCACGCCGTCGGCCCCCAGGGCGATCGCCTTGGCCATGTCGGCCGGCGTGCGCACCCCGCCCGAAGCGATCACAGTGATCTCGTCGCGAATCCCCTCGTCGACCAGGAATTGATGGACGCGGTTGATCGCGTACTCGATCGGCATGGCGATGTTTTTCTTGGCGATGTTCGGGGCGGCGCCCGTGCCGCCGTAGCTGCCGTCGAGGTGGACGATGTGCGCCCCGGCGTAGTAGGAGCCGACCGCCACCATGTCGACGTCGACCGGCGTGGAGACCTTGGCCGAGAGCAACGCCCGGGGGCTGACGTGCGCGATCCAATCCAGGTGCTTCTTGTGGTCCTCGACCGAGTAGATGCTGTGGAACGGGAAGGGGGAGAACAGCGAGGTGCCCACTACGGCCTCGCGCATGGCCGCCACCGGCGGGGTGTTCTTGTCGCCCAGCAGGTGGCCGCCCAGCCCGGGCTTGGCGCCCTGGGCATACTTGAACTCCACGACCGGGGCACGCTGGATCGTCTCCTCCCGAACGCCGAACAGCCCGGTGGCCACCTGGGTGATGACGTGATCCTTGTAGGGGATCAGCCGGTCGAGGTACCCCCCCTCGCCGGTGCAGGTGAGCGTATTCCACGCCTTGGCGGCCCGGGCCCTGCCCAGCAGCACGTAGGTGCTGGTCGAGCCGAACGACATGCCGCCGCCGTACCAGGGGACGTCGATTGTGAGCTTCGGCCGGGAGTCGCTGCGGCGGTTCAAGAGCAGCTCGGTCGAGATGTCCTCGCGCCGCAGAGCGGAAAAGGGGACGGGACCCTTTTGTGCCAAGCACCCTCCGGGCCGTTCCGGCAAAAGGGTCCCGTCCCCTTTTCCGGGCGGCGACTCGGGAAAGCGGAACCGCAAGCGGTCGAACCCGCCGCCCGACGCGCCGATCTCACTCTCGAGGTGCGGCCCCGGCGCGTGGCCCGTCTCGGCCATGCGCCACGTGCTCACCAGCAGGTCCGGCGTCCAGCGGCAGTCGCCCAGGGTCTTGAAGGCCGGGTTCTCCGAGAGCGAGAGGGCCTGCTGCGGACAGGCGTCGATGCAGTAGGCGTCCGTCTCCGCGCAGGCCGGGCCGATGCACCGGTAGTCGAACGGCCGCTGCATCTGCCGGTAGCCTTCAGGCCGGACGTGTACGCCGTAGCGGCAGGTCTGAACGCACCGGCCGCACGCCACGCAGCTCGACGAGCGATGGACGCGGTACTTGCCGATCTCGTTGCGGTATCGCGGCGGGGCCGTGCGGACCTCGCGCGAAACCTCCGCGTAACCCGGCCGGGCAAGAAACTCCTCGACCGGCTGGGGATGTGTGGCGGCGGGGGTGGTTGATACGGATGCCATCTCGTGAGGACCTTAGAGCGGCGAGGCCGCAGTCAAATCCGAATATCGAAACCCGAAATCCGAAACAAATTCCAAATCCGAATGATCCAAACCCCAAAACCTCAACTTGATGCGGCGGCGACCTGGTCTTTGCGCGTGCCGAACAGCCGGCCGAACGTCTCGCGCTCCAGGTCGTCGAAGAACATGCAGCGGCCCGTCTCGCCCCGCAGACGGCGCACCTCGCGAATGCCCATCGCCCCGAGCATCTCGATCATCTGCTGGTGCCAGGCACCCATCAGGTTGACGACCCGGCGCATGGCGTACCGCAGCTCGATGTCGTCCATCGAGACCGGGCAGGGCGCGTCCCGATCACACTCCCCGCACAGCCGACACTCCAGCGCCAACGCCAAGGGCACGTCGACGGCCACCAGGTCGGCGCCGCAGATAATCGCCTTGGCCACGTGCTCGGCCTGGGCGATGCCGCCGGAGGCGCAGAGCGTGACCAGGTCGCGGACCCCGTCGCGCACCAGCTCGCCGTGTACCTCCCGGAGCACGTCGCGGGCATGGCGTGGCTTCGAGGGGGCCTGCTCCCGGCCGTGCGCGTCGAACACCAGATGGATCACCTCGGCCCCGTCGCGCACCAGCTCGCCGACGCGCCGGGAGACCTGCGGGTTGGCCGGCACGCGGATCGCCACGATGCGGTCGGCGTTCTCCTCCTTCAGCGACGCTTGTACTTTGGCCACGTCGTCGCCGTCGGAGATCATCACCATGGCCGCCGCGGTGAACGGTCCGTCGGCCGGCAGCCGGGCATCTTCCAGCCAGGGGACGACGTGCCCCTGCTCCGCGGCGAGCTCGGGCGAAACGTCCCCGGCGCGGACCACCGAGAACAGCCCGATCTCGGCCGCGGCCCGGGCAATCGCGGAAACCACCGTGCCGCGGCGCCACCGCTCGGGGACCGCCTCGAACATCACCGGCATCGGGCTTTCCAGCAGCGGCGGCGGCTCGCCGAGCGGGCGCCCGTCGTCGAACGCGAGATGGGACGGTTTGCGCCCGACGTCCATGCCCGTGCTGATGTATTCCCGCCCGTGGATCCCGTCGCGCGTGGGGCGCACGATTTCCGACATGTCGGTCCACATCGAGTCGAAACCCGAGCCGCTGAAAGGGCCCCCGTAGCCCGCCCCCGAAACCGGGATCCGGCCCGTCTCGGCCTGGTACCAGGTCGAGAGCACGATGTCGGGGCTGTAGTAGCCGTCGCCGAGGCGGCGGTACTCGGGATTGACCACGCGGGTGAGAATGCCCTTGGTGCAGTCCTGCACGCAGTTGAGGCAGCCCTTGCACTGGTAGATGTAGTCGAGGTAGCCGCTCGCGTTGCGGAGCGTGTCGGCCTCGTCGCGGTAGAAGCCGTAGACGCAGGCCCGCTTCACGCAGTTGTGGCAGTTCGAACAATCCTCGCGCCATTCGACGACGCCCAGCTTGCCCACCGGGCGAAACCGCGGCGCCGCCGGCTCGGTATGGATGTGGTACTTGGCAGGCACGTTTAGTCGATCTCTTTCCGGGAAAAAAGGGAGGGGGCTGATTTGTGCGAAGCACCCTTCAGGCCGTTGAAGGCAAATTGGCCCCGTCCCCTTTTTCCTCCTAATCATTCGATCCCCAAACCGGACTTCTCGATGATTTCGAGGGCCGCGTCCACGTCGCCGTCGCCGCAGACCTGGAAGCCCCGCAAGCCGCTTCGCTCGGAAAGTCGCCCGATCGTCTCCACGGCGATCTCGATCGACGCGGCCCGCTGGGCGCTCGGGCCGTCTTGGGAGACGATCCGCTCGAGTATCGCGTCGGGCACCCCCGGCGAAGGACGCTGCCCGGCGAACGCCGTGGCGGCCTCCGCGTCGCCGAGCGGCCGTACGCCGGCCACGATCCCCGCCTTCTCGTGAATCCCACGCCGCCGGACCTCATCCAGCCAGGCGTCGAAACGCTCCAGGTCGAACACCGGCGCCGTGACGAGGAACTTCGCCCCGGCCGACACCTTCTTGGCCACGCGAACGCCCTGTAGCTCGATGGGGTCGGCCATCGGGTCGGCGGCCGCCCCGAGACAGACCGGGCCGGCCCCGTCGATGCTTTGCTCGCCCAGGATCGAGGCGTCGCGCGGCAGCTCGCCGAAAATCCGGAGAAGCTGAACCGAATCGACGTCGAACACGTTCTTCGCCGCCCGAAAACGGCCCAGCATCTGGTGCGTCCCGGTCGTGCAGAGCAGGTTCCGAATCCCCAGCGCCGCGGCCCCCAGGTAGTCGGAGACTAGGGCCACGCGGTTCCGGTCGCGAGTGACCACGTGGAGGATGGGCTCGACGCCCTCCGAGGCGACGAAGGAGGAGGCGGCCAGCGCCGACATGCACACCCGGCGCCGGTTGTCGCTTAAGCCCAAGGCATGGACCTTGCCGGAAAAACGCTTCGCCGCCTCGCGCACCGCTGCCGCGTCGCTGCCGCACGGCGGCGACATCTCGGCGAGCAGCAGCGCCTTGCCCGATTCGATCCGCCGGTCCAGGGCGGTTTTCTCTTCTGCCATGGTCACCTCTGGCCTTCACCTTGCTTTTCTCTGTGTAGCACGGACCTCTGGTCCGTCGCGAGGGACCAGGGGTCCGTCCTACGATTTAGGCAATCCGTTCTACCCCTTGGCCCCCACCGGACTCTCTCCCAGCGCGCAAATCCGTCCCACCGCGTCGTGGACGAGCTGCTCGAAGCGGTCGAACGGCTCGTGCGGCGAGCAATGGACCAACTCGGCCCGCTCGGGCTCTATGCCGATCTCCGCGAGCAGCCGCCTGACTGTGCCAATACGCACCTCCGCCCGATAGTTCCCCTCGGCCAACTGACACTCGCCCCGAGGGCAGGCGACCACGCAAATGCCGCGTCCGCCCCCCTCGAAGGTGCCCAGGAGGTACTGCAGGTCCGACTTGCCGCTGCACGGGACCTCTCGGACCGCTACGTGCGCACCGTCCTGGTCCCACTGGTGGGCCATGCGCCCGCCCTGGGGAACACAGTTGGTGCAGACGTACACGACCACATCGGCTGAGGCGGCTCGAGTCATCGTACTCCCACGGCACTCCGGCAAGACAAGACAGGGACCGGGCTCACCTCGCCGGAACGGCGCCAGCGGCCTTCGCACAAAACAGACCTGGTCCCTCTCTCCAAACAGACGAAACTTCTTGTTTAACCTACCGCACGGTATAACGCAAGCTCTTTTTGCGTGATTGTCTGTATTAGCATTGCTAATACTGCCCGCCCCCAATCCCGAGTCGCGTTGTGAACAAAAGTATACTTCTGGGCAAAAAGGGGCGAGGCTCACTCGGCGGGGGGCCTGCGGGGGTGCTTCGCACAAACCGGCCGGTCCCTTTTCCGTCGCGGGGTTTCGCCGGCGCGACACCAGTTTCACCGGGGACCGACTCGATGACAAGGCACCGCCCGTCGGCTATCATGCGCCGCGTACCCCCGAACGATTGCGAGGTGCGACGATGAGGAGAATCACCCGTGGCGTGCTGAAGTTGGCCGTGCTCGCGTCGTTGCCAGCCGCGGCCCGAGCGATGGCCCAGGCCCCGCCCGACTGGGAGAACCAGCATGTGATTGGGCGGAACAAGGAGCCGGGCCGGGTGGCGTCGCTGCCGCTGGGCCCCATGCCGGCGCTTGATCCGACGGACTATCGCGTTGTGACGCGTCGGCCAAGTCCCTTCGTTCTCTCGCTGGGCGGCAAGTGGAAGTTCCACTGGGCACCGAATCCGTCGGAGCGGCCCGCCGACTTCTACAAGCCCGACTACGACGTGGGCGATTGGGCCGAGATCGCGGTGCCGGGCAACTGGCAATGCCAGGGCTACGGCGTGCCGCTGTACGTGAACATCCGCTATCCGTTCAAGAAGGACCCGCCCCGGGTGATGGGCGACCCGCCGAAGGACTTCACCAACTACGACCAGCGCAACCCCGTGGGGTCCTATCGCCGAACGTTCAGCGTGCCCGAGGAGTGGAAAGGCCGCCAGGTGTTCGTGCAGTTCAACGGCGTCGATTCGGCGTTCTACGTGTGGCTCAACGGCCGGCAGGTCGGCTACAGCCAGGACAGCCGCACCACGGCCCTGTTCAACGTCACCAAGCACCTGCGCCCCGGCGAGAACGTGCTGGCCGTGGAGGTCTATCGCTACAGCGACGGCAGCTACCTCGAAGACCAGGACTTCTGGCGCCTAAGCGGCATCTTCCGCGACGTGCTGTTGTGGTCATCCGCCGAGGTGCATATTCGCGATTTCTTCGTTCACGCCGAATTGGGCGATGACCACAAGACCGGCCGGTTTGGCGTCGACGTCGAGCTGCAGAACTTCGGTGACGAGGAGAAGGCGGTCCATGTCGCTTTGGAACTGGTAGACATGTCTGAACGTGACCCGGTACTGTGGTCCGACCGCACTTGGACTGTGCCGGCCGGCGGAACCGTAGTTGCTTCGTTTTCTGTCACCGACTTGAACACGGAAATCAAGCCATGGTCGGCCGAACAGCCGAACCTCTACAAGCTGGTAGTCCGACTCCTTGAGCCCGCTGATGCCGCGCCTCTGGATGTGCTGCTGCGAAAGACGGCCATCGAAACGATCACCCACCACGTCGGCTTCCGCACGGTCGAGATCCGCGGCGGCCAACTGCTGGTCAACGGCAAGCCGATCTACCTAAAGGGCGTCAACCGCCACGAGCACGACCCACAGACGGGGCACTACGTCACGGTCGAGTCGATGGTCCGCGACATCAAGCTGATGAAGCAGCACAACATCAACGCGGTGCGCACCAGCCACTACCCCGACGACCCGCGGTGGTACGAGCTGTGCGACCTGTTCGGGCTGTACGTGATCGACGAGGCGAACGTCGAGTCGCACGGGATGGGCTACGGCCGCGAGTCGCTGGCCAAGGACCCGAGCTGGAAGGAGGCCCATCTGGACCGCGCCCGACGCATGGTCGAGCGCGACAAGAACCACCCTTCGGTCATTATCTGGTCGCTGGGCAACGAGGCGGGCAACGGCGTGAATTTTCACGCCTGTTACGACTGGATCAAACAGCGAGACCCCTGCCGGCCGGTGCAATACGAACGGGCCGAGCACGACCGCAATACCGACGTCTATTGCCCGATGTACGCCACAATCGAGCAGATCGTAGGCTACGCCTCGAAGCCGCAACAGCGCCCGCTCGTGCTCTGCGAGTACGCCCACGCCATGGGCAACAGCGTCGGCAACCTGCAGGACTACTGGGACGCCATCGAGTCGCACGAGCAGCTCCAGGGCGGGTTCATCTGGGACTGGGTCGACCAAGGGCTTGCCAAGCCGGTTCCGTCCGACGGCGCGGCCCGCAACGAAGCGCCGGCCGGCACGCCCGAGACGTTCTTCGCCTACGGGGGCGACTTCGGCGACCGGCCGAACGACGGCAACTTCTGCATGAACGGGCTGGTGCAGCCCGACCGCCGCCCCAACCCGCACCTGGCCGAGGTGCGCAAGGTCTATCAGAACGTGAAGGTCGAGCCGGTCGACGCGGCCGCGGGCCGAGTAACGGTTCGCAACAAGTTCTTCTTCACCAATCTGAAGGACTTCGAGGCCACCTGGGTCCTGCGGCTCGACGGCGAGCCGGTCGCCAAGGGCACCCTGGGCCGCGTCGAGCTGGCCCCGCAAGAGTCGCGGGAGCTGCAAGTCCCGCTGCCGGAGATGTCTCGCCCGGGCGAGTACTACCTTACGGTCGGGTTCCGCCTGCCCGAGGCGACCCGATGGGCGCCCAAGGGACACGTGGTGGCTTGGGATCAGCTCCTCGTGAAGAAGGTGGTCGCCACGCCCGGGCCGGCGCCGGAGCTGCCGCCGCTGGAGTTGAAGCAGAACGCCGTAGCGATTGAAGTGACGGGCAAGGGGTTCGCACTGTCGATCGAAAAGTCGACCGGCGCGATCCTCTCCTACCGTGCCCACGACCGCGCGATGCTCCATGGGCGGCTGGTGCCGAGCTTCTGGAAGGCGCCGAACGACAACCAGTTCCGCAACCAGTACCTCAACCGGCTCGGCCCGTGGCGCAATGCGGCCGAGAACCGGCGTATCGAGTCGGCCGAGGTCGAGCAGCTTTCGCCCGCGAGCGTCCGCGTGAAGGTCGGCATGACCCTGCCGGTCGGCGAGTCGCACTACGAGGTTACCTATCTCGTGGAAGGCGACGGGCGCGTCCACGTCGACGCGGCCTACACCCCGGGCAAGGGCAAGTTGCCGCTGTTGCCGCGGTTCGGCGTGAAGCTGGCCGTGCCCCGGGCCTGCGACCGGGTCGCCTGGTACGGGCGCGGGCCCCAGGAGACCTACTGGGACCGCAAGACCGGCGGCGAGATCGCCCTATACCGCAACACGGTCGATGGGATGGTTCACCCCTACGTGCGCCCACAGGATACCGGCAACCGGACCGACACGCGGTGGTTCTCGCTGACCGACTCCAACGGCGCGGGCTTGAAGTTCACCGGGGCCGAGCCGGTCAGCTTCAGCGTCTGGCCGTTTACGATCGACGACGTGATGCAGGCCGCCCACCCGTACGAGCTGCCGCGCCGCGATTTCAACACGGTGTTCGTCGACTACAAGCTGCACGGCGTGGGCGGCGACAACTCCTGGGGCGCCCGCACCCACCCAGAGTACACCCTACCGGGCGACAAGCCGTACCGGCTCTCGTTCACCATCGAGCCGCTGGGTGCCCCCTGAAGAAGAACCGAGGGGCAATCCGTCCTACAAAGACCGCGTGCCGGCGTCCCTCGATAGAGTGAAGTTTCGCGATTGCCCCGGATTTCCGAAATTCGGGGGGCTCGGAACCCTTGCCAAGGGCGGTTCGGGAACTATACTGGGGGGCATCTCGTTTCAGGGCCGCGGAGGCGGCCCGGGACCGTGTGCGCGGGGGCACGAAGGCCGTAGCTTGACTCCTGGGGGGGAGTGCTATGGGCCGAAGAGCAACGCCTTTCGGTGGCCGTGGCTCCGGCCGCGCCCGCCGACTCGCCGAAGACCGCCCGGCGGCACTGCTTGTGCGGAGCAGTGGCACACGGCTCTCTCTGCACCAATCCCCGGCCGCATGCGCGGCAATGGGTCGGCCCGTACCACGGCGACTCCTGGCTCGCCAACCTTCGCCCGACTCGTCACAAGGCGTTCGTAGTGACCGCATTCATGCGGTCTCTTGCACGGGTCGTCGGGGTGGCCCCGATGAATCGGGGCACTACGAACGGGTTGGGCAAAGGTTCAAACTGGCTCTACCAGTACCGCTGGGACCCCGCCACGCCGCCGACTTCTCACCCGTAGCTTGAAGGAGAGAAGAAATGAAACGCCATATAGTCGGACTGGCCACGCTGTTGTGGGTGTTTGGCGGCGCGGGGCACGCGGCCGCGGCCAGTTTCCAGGGTCTGGGCAGCTTGGGGGGCCAAAGTTATGCCAGCAGCGTCTCGGACGATGGCTCGGTGGTCGTGGGTAGCAGCGGTACGTCAGGGCCGGAGGCGTTCCGCTGGACAGCCGCCGGGGGCATGGTCGGCCTGGGTATGTTGCCGGGCGGAAGCCCTGATATTGGCAGCGAAGCGTCGGACGTTTCCGCGGACGGCGCGGTGGTGGTGGGGGACAGCGACTCCAGCTCGGGCCGGCAGGCGTTCCGCTGGACGGCCGCCGGGGGCATGGTCGCCCTCGGTGAGTGGCCGGGCGGTGGCATTTACGTCGAAGCGGGGGGCGTCTCCGCGGACGGTTCCGTGGTGGGGATGAGCTCCTCCGGCACCCAGTTCGAGGCGTTCCGCTGGACGATCAGCGGGGACATCGTTGGATTGGGCGACCTACCCGGCGGAGGGTTCTATAGCTCCGCCAGTGCCGTATCCGCCGACGGCGCGATCGTGGTGGGGGAAAGTTACTCCGGCTCGGGCAACGAGGCGTTCCGTTGGACGGCCGGCGGGGGCATGGTCGGATTGGGCGACTTGGCCGGTGGAGTTTTCGATAGTTGGGCCACGGGCGTCTCTGGCGACGGTTCGGTCGTGGTGGGGCAAAGCAGCTCCGCCAACGGCAATGAGGCGTTCTACTGGAGGGAAGACCTTGAGCCCGAACCGATGGCCGGTCTGGGGGACTTGCCGGGCGGCTTCTTTAGCAGTTGCGCCCACGACGTCTCTGCCGATGGGTCGATCATCGTGGGAAAAGGCGTGAGCGATTCCGGTAGTGAGGCATTCCTTTTTGAGGACTCCATGCACAATCTCAAGGACCTGTTGACCGGCCAGTTCGGATTGGACCTGACCGGCTGGCAACTGGGTTCGGCAACCGCCGTTACGCCCAACGGCCGGGGAATTGTCGGCTGGGGCTGCAACCCGGCCGGAGATCAAGAAGCGTGGCGGGTCCTGCTCGATCCGCTGGAGCTGAACTGGACCAGCTCCACCAGCGGTTCCTGGGACGACGCGGAGAACTGGGACTTCTGCCACCCGGCCACCGACGTGACCGACGTCTACATCCAGCCGACGAGCGGGCTGACCGTGCTCGGGCCGGCAGACTTAGCCATCATCCAGTCGCTCACCGTCGATGCCCAATTCGGCACGGCCACCCTCTCCCTGCAAGCCTCCGGCAAGCTCGCCGTCATCGGGCAAGCGCTGATCGACCAGCGCGGCAGGCTCGCCGGCGAGGGAATGTTGGTGGCCCCCGGCGGGATCACGAACTGGGGCGAGATCGACCTGGGCACGGGCAACCTGCAACTCTCCGGCGGCCTGCTGAACAACTGGGCCCTGGTCCACGGAAGCGGGCAGATCCATAACGCTCTGCAAAACCACCCGAGCGGTGAAGTCCGCGTGCAAAGCGGCCAGCGGATGATCTTCACCGCCAGCGGAAACGTCAACTCCGGCAACATCGAGGTGATCGGCGGCGAGATCGAGTTTGCCGGGGGGTTATACAACGAGCCCTCCACCGGACTGATCTCCGCCCGGGACGCCACGCTGCGTTTCGGCACCGGGCTTACGAACGACGGCTGGGTCGGCGTCAGCTTCGGCACCACCGACGTGTTCGGCGACGTGACCAACACCACGGACGGCGCGATCGTGCTCTCCGGCGCCAGCAACACGACCTTCTACGACAACGTCGCCAACGACGGCAGCTTTCGGGTCAGCACCGGCAGCACCGCGGTGTTCTTCGGCGACTTCTCGGGTTCCCAGGGCGCCACCGGCGACGGCGTCAAGTTCTTCGAGGGCGACCTGCGCCCCGGCCACAGCGCGGCCGAAATCTCCTTCGGCGGCGACGTGGTCTTCGGCACCGCCGCCGGGTTGGAAATCGAGCTGGGCGGCCTGGACCCTGGCCAGTACGACGCGGTCGACGTGGCCGGCACGGCGTCGCTCGACGGGCAAGTGCGGGTTTCGGAGATCGACTCGTTCGAGGCGTTGCCCGGCGACGAGTTCACGGTGTTGACCTACGGTACGCGCACCGGCGAGTTCGACGACGTGGACACCCCGGCGATGCCCGCCGGGCTGCTGGCCGACTTGATCTACAACGATCCGGCGGGCGAGGGCGTGCTTCAGTTCGACGGCCTGGCCGGCGACGCCAATCTCGACGGCTACGTCGACGAGGACGACCTGGACGACCTGGCCGCGCACTGGGATGAAACGGGCGTCACCCGCGCCTGGAAGCGGGGCGACTTCAACGACGACGGATCGATCGACATCGGCGACCTGACCCTCATGGCCGGGAACTGGGAGACGAGCATCTTCGACGGCGGTGCCCCCGAGCCGTTCGACATGGCGCTGTTCGACGCCGCGCTGGAGCAAGCGGTCGCGCCCGAGCCGGGCACGCTGGGGCTGCTGGCGTGTGCAGCGGGCACGCTGTTGATGGTTGGACGATGCAGACGTTGGCGGCGGACTGCGATTTGATGTGTCATTGGGGAAGTTTCGCACCAGGAGGCAGTCATGCTCACATCGTGGCTTAGACGCCGCGCCGATCGACCCCGGTCGAAGTCCCGGCGCGCTCGAACCGATCGCCGGCGCAAGAGCCGGCTGGAGGTGCTGGAGGGCCGTTGCCTGCTCTCCACGACCGTCTACACGGGAACCTATATTGACATCGTCGCTTCGGCTCCGGTTCCGGTAGGCACTGGTGCGGAGCAACTATTGCTGGTCGAGCTGACCGCGGTCGGCAAGCAGGGGGCATTGCCCGCCGGATTCGACGGCGAGATTCGCGGCCAGCTCCATCAGCAGACGGCCCCCGGCGCGCTCACGCCCACGTTGGACGAGCCGTTCACGGACGGCAGCGTCTTTGTGACCCAGATCGACTCCCACTTCCTGCTCCTCAACGAGGACCTGATTTGGATCACGCCGCCGAGCGAAACGGCCGGGCCGCCCGGCTCCAGCTCGGAGCCGCCCGACGCGAGCGGGCCGCAGGCCGGATTGGCCGAGACGAGCTTCGGGACAAAGCTGTTCGGCGAGTTTGCCGTCACGGGCGGGGGGGCGCCCGAGTCGACGTTCGTCCAGCTCGTGGTGCCCGCCGGCTCGACGGTCGAATTGGACGCCATGGCAGGGTTCGGGGGCGACTCGCCGCCGCCCCCGGAGTCGGTCGTGGCGAGCTTTCCCGTGCTGGCGGCGGAGGTCGTGGGCCGGCACGTCTTCTACAACGACTCGAAGTGGGACGAGAGCCCGGGCAATCCCGGCGGCGACCCCGCGGCCAACCAGTACGACGACAACGCGATCGCCCCCGATCCCGCTACCGCCAGCAGCCCGGAGCTGGGCAAGACCGCGCTGTTGCCCGGCGAGACGGCCACGTTCCAGAACTACACCAGCTACTCGAAGGGCCTCAACGGGATCATGGTCGACATCGCGGGCTTGGCGGGCACGCCCACCGCGGACGATTTCGAGTTGAAGATGGGCAACGACGACAACCCGGACGCCTGGCCGAACGCGCCCGATCCTGCCGTCACCGTACGGGCCGGCGAGGGCGTGGGCGGCTCGGATCGCGTGACCCTCATCTGGCCCAACTACGACACGGTCAGCCCCGATCCCACCACCCAGGCCGTTGCCAAACAGTGGCTTCAGGTGAGGGTGAAGGCCACACCGAACACGGGGCTGGTGGCGCGGGACGTGTTCTACTGGGGTAACGCCCTGGGCGACTCGGGCCTGGGCAACTTCGGCGAACGGGCGCTCGTCAACGCGGTCGATTCCGGCGCCGTGCGCGACAACCCCCACAACCCTTACGTGATCCCGGCCCCGCTCGACGACTTCGCCGACTACAATCGCGATCAGTGGGTCAACGCGGTCGATTTCGGTTTCGTGCGCGACAACGCCACGAACCCCACGACCGCGCTGAAGCTGATCGCCGCGCCCTCGGCAGGGCCGTTGCCCGGGCCGGGAGATGCCTCGGTGGCCGCGTGGAGCGACCAGGCCACGCGCCACGACGCGGCGATCGACGAGCTGCAAGTTGAGGCGCCCGAGCGTTTCGGAGCTGCCTGGCCCGGGGCGGGCGTGCCGGAGCTGTCGTGGCTGGATGGTTCTGATGCCGCCGGCGCGAAAGGCCGATCCTCGAACGTCGTCAACCCGGCGACCGCCGCCGTGGAAAAGTTGCTGGCGACGCTGTGACGCAGGGCGGTGCTTTCGGGGAGGGGTGTGCGGGCGCCTCTGGGCTCCACCGGCCTTTCGTTTGCCTCGCAGGAGAGCTGCCCGTCAGACCTCCTCACGGACGCACGCGGAACGGCAGGGCCCGACAAATCTGCCCCCCAAGGGCTGACAAGGAAGCGGAAATCTGGGATATTGGAGGAAAAGGTAGCCGGGAAAGGAGGAACTCGCCATGAAGAGCCGTCGGAGTGCAGCGATCGTGGGGGTCGCCGCCGCCACTTGGGTGATACCCGTTCTGTTTTTCGCCGGGTGCGGGGATTCAGGGCCCGAGCGGGGCGAGGTCACGGGGACCGTGACCCTGGACGGCCAGCCGCTGGCCGAGGCCACGGTCGAGTTCCAGCCCCAGGAGGGAGCCCCCTCTTATGGGGAGACCGATGCCCAAGGGCGATACCGCTTGGGGTACACGCCGGAGAAGCCCGGCGCCGTGGTGGGCAAGCACACGGTCAGCATCACCACGGGCCGGATGAAGGGCCCCCCGGGCAGCCAGGAGGAGGTCCCGGAGCGTGTCCCGCCGGAGTACAACACGGAGTCGACGGTCACGCGCGAGGTGCAGCCGGGAGAGAACGTGTTCGATTTTCCGATCCAGACGAGCCCGTAACGCGGGCACGTCAACGAAACGGTCCCTTTCCCGTTTCACCATTCTCATCAGGGGATCCTATCGTGCAGAGATTTGCCGTTTCCCGACGCCGGCACGGCCGGCCTACTAAAAGGGGTTTTACCCTAGTCGAGCTGTTGGTGGTGATCGCCATCATCGGCATCTTGATTGCGTTGTTGTTGCCGGCCGTACAGGCGGCTCGGGAGGCGGGCCGCCGGGCGAGCTGCATCAACAACTTGAAGAACCTCGCCCTGGGTTTGGTCAACTACCACGACACGCACCAGGCATTGCCGCCCGGCTTCATCCACGACTCGAACGCCACCGAGTCGTGGGGCTGGTCGACGTTCGTGCTGCCCTTCATCGAGCAGCAGCCGCTCTACGAGAAGCTGAATCCGAAGGAGCGTCGGCTGACTGAGTTGCTCGGCAGCGGCACGGCCCAGGAGCAAGAATTGGTGCAAACGGTTCTATCGATCTACCGCTGCCCTTCCGACACGTCGCCCGACCTGCTGCCCACGGGATTGTGCGGCGGGGGAAAGCTGGGCCGGACGTTCGTCGGCGTGGGGTCGCCCACCGGCTGGCCTGCGAGCGGCTACGTGGGGTTCGCGCCGGCCACCTCGAACTACCCGGGCAACGCCGGACTCTGGGACGTGGCCTCGCGAACGGAGAACAACGGCATCTTCCACGGCGACAGCAAGGTGGCCCTGGGCGAGATATTCGACGGCACCTCGAACACGTTCCTGCTGGGCGAACGCGACAGGCGCTGTGTGGCCGGATGCTGGGTCGGGGCCCGAAACCCCCCGGGAAACGGCATGTACGGCAGCTACCACATCCGCGGCCGGGTCAGCGTGAAGCTGAACGATCCCCGCGATCCCGCGACGTCCACCAACAACGGGCACGACCTGTGTACAGAGGGCTTCAGCAGCCCCCATCCCGACGGGGGGCACTTCGCCTTCTGCGACGGGTCGGTCCATTTCATCGCCGACGACATCGACTTCTCCAACGCCGGCCTGACCGATTCCCAGTTGCGAAGCCCACGCTTCTTCGATAAGACCCAGCTCGGGACCTACCAGCGCCTGGGGTGCCGTGATGACGAGCAGCCGGTGGGCGAGTTCTGAGCCCGCACCCGTGCCAGGGCAGCCGCCCGCCGTACGATTCGAGGCCACGCACGTGGGCAACCCTCCGCGAACAATCGGCGAAGAAGCCTTCCCGCGCGGGGCACGGGACGCGGCGCGGCGCGGCTTTACGCTCGTCGAGCTCTTGGTCGTGATCGCCATCATCGGCATCCTGATCGCGCTGTTGCTCCCGGCGGTGCAGGCCGCGCGCGAGGCGGCGCGGCGGGCCCAGTGCAGCAACAACCTCAAACAGCTCGCCCTGGCGTTGCACTTGTACCACGACACGCATCGCCGGCTGCCGCCCGGGGGGGCCTACGACGGTTCGCACCTCTCGTTCCTGGTGGCGGTGCTGCCGTACATCGAGCAGCGGGCCCTGCGCGATCAATTCGACTACGACCGGAATTACCTTAGCTCGCCGAACAAGCCGCTGGGAATGCAGCGCGTCGACACGCTGCTGTGTCCCAGCCAGTCGATCGAGCGCTCGGTGCTCGCGCCGCGGTTCGGGGTGAACGACGAGCAGGTAGGCGGAGAGGACCCCTACACCACGCACTACTACGGCGTCTGCGGCCCGCAGGGGGTCAACCCGGTCACGGGGCAGGATTACCCCAGCGACGGCACGGGCACCTGCGGGGGATTCGCCGAGAGCGGCGTCATCCCCCACAAGGAAGGAGTGCGCCTGGACGACGTCACCGACGGCACCTCGAACACGCTCATGCTCGGCGAGATTTCCTGGAAGGACGCCGGCATGTACCGGATATGGCTGCGCGGATGCGCCCGGGGAGGGTGCGACTGGTGTGCATCGACCAAGAACGTCGAGCACGCGATCAACGTCTTCGCCTACACGGTCTACACCCGCGACTTCAACGACGTCAGCTTCGGGAGCGAGCACCCCGGCGGGGCCCAGTTCGCCCGGGCCGACGCCTCGGTCTCCTTCGTCTCCGAAGACGTCGACCTGGGCGTGTACAAGGCGACCGCCAGCCGCAACGGGGGCGAAACGGAGGTCTTGCCCTGAGGCAAAGCAACCGTCACGTTCCGCCTGACGGGGCCGCGTGACGGGCTGCCCGAGGAGTCGTACGACCATGGTTCCATGCAGATCGAGAGCCCCGCAGCGGCACCAGACGCCCCGGCTGGCGGCCCTGGCGTGTACGCTGCTCTTGGCGGGTTGCGGGGGCAGCGGCGTGACCCGATACCACGTCTCGGGGAAGGTCACTTTCAAGGGCGCCCCGGTTCCCGCGGGAATCGTCCTGTTCGACCCCGACGCTTCGGCCGGCGCCGATGGCGTGCAAGGCTTCGCCGAGATCGACAACGGCCGCTACGACACCCGCGATTCCGGCAAGGGCACGAGCGGCGGCAAGTACGTGGTCCGCATCCGGGGCTTCCGGAAGGCCGACGCAAGCGGGAGCCTCCCGCGCAAGCTTTTCGAGGAGTACCGCGCGGAGGTCGAGCTGCCGCCCGAGCACTCCGAGCGGGATTTCCACGTGCCGGCCTCGCAGGCCGCCGAGTCAGACGAGCCGTTGCCCCCGCCGGCGTGAGCTTTTCCGTCTGTGTGCCGTGCGCCCCGATCGTGCGGAGGGGCGTTTCGGCGTTAACTCAAATTCACCGCAGCCCAGCGCAGGGCGTCGGCCAGGCTCTTTTCGGCGGTCCACAAGGCCCGGTTGACCAAGGCGAAGAAGCGGGCCTCGGTGGCAGCGGCCGATGATGCACCCCAGTGGGGCGTGGGACAGCGGGCCAGCCGGCCGCGCGGGTCCCTGCCCACGGCACCCGCCGTTCCGCACGTGACGATCACGCTCCGCGCGGCGGTCAGCTCCTGCAACGCCGTGGCGACGACGCCGGGCTCGGTGCCGATTCGCACGCCGGCGCACCTTGCGGCTTCGTGGGCGGCAAGCTGCAGTAGCTCGGCGCCGGGGGCAAGCTCCTTCAGCAGATTCCCCCGATCCCCTTGCGAGCAGGAAGGGTTCCAGCTCCAGAGAACGCGATGTTCGGCGGCCGCGGCGGCCGCGCTGCGGAGCACGGCAGGGTGCAGGGCGCCGCTTACCAGCAGCCACTCCAGATCGGCGATGGGCCGCAGGTCGTAGTCCGTCTCCGGGGCGGCTCGCGATGCGGAATCCTCGACCACCAGTTCCCGGTCCCGAAACTCGAGCACCAGGTTGCGCCGCATCCGGCCCGAGCAGCGCGTCACGTGATCGACGCAGACGCCGCGTGCCGCGAGTTCCTTAAGCAGCACGTTGCCGCTCCGGCAGTTGGAGACCGGAAACAGGGCAATCACGGAGGCACGGGGCCCCGGGCCTGCGGGCGTCTCGGGCTGCGGGTGGCTGAGCGCGGCGCAGATGTGTACACCCGCCCCGCCGAAGCGGCGGAAGAGCCGCGCCGTCTGAGTTCGGCCGGCGCGCACCAAATCCTCGGCGGTGCAGCCGAGCGTGCTTCCGTCGTCCAGAACGGGCGGCGGCGACAAGACGCCGACCCGCAGTCTGCGCTGTGCTATCATAGGCGTACTCTGCCGGGCGCCTTCCCGCAACTTCATGCCTCCGGCGCGGCGAGACCGGAAGCGCGTTGTCGAAAAACGCCCGGCCGGCGGACCCTTCAATCCCTTGGGCGCATCCCCTAAAATAGTGGTTGCCGCACGTTCCACGACATTTCGTGGTCCGTCCGATATTTTCCTGCTCGGAATTTTCCTGCCCTTCTCGAACGGGATGGGACTCAGGCAGGGAGATTGAAGGCAGGCACATCCAATGGCAGGAAGATTGATGGGGGGAAGGTGGTTCCGGGCGATTCATCTCTCTCTGATATCCAGGAGCGGATCGCTGCCGGCGACCGGGAGGCGGTGGCGCGGGTGCTCGGCCCGCTGCTGCCCCGGCTGGTGAAGCTGGCCGACCGGCTGCTGTGGGGCAAGCCCTCGGCCGGCGACGCCGAGGACGCCGCGCAGAGCGCCGTGCGCACGTATCTCCGCCGGGCCCGCGAGGGGCAGTTCCCGGACGTCGACGGGGCCGACGGCCTCTTTCGGCTGCTGGCCACGATCACCTGCCGCAAGGCGCTCAAGCAGATACGGCGCCGGAAGAACGTCGTCGACGAGACTTCGCTGGCCGGCCCGACCCGGGCTGAAGGCCCCCCGGGGACGATCGAGCACCTCGCGGCGGTCCTGCCCAAGCAGGAGTTCGACCTCGTCTGCCAGGAGTGGTTCGAACTGCTGCCCGAAGGGTCGCTGCGGAGCGTGGCCTTGATGTCGCTGTACGGGCACAGCCAGGAGGAGATCGCCGAGGCCCACGGCTTCACCGCCCGTAACGTCCGCTACAAGCTCGACAAAATCCGCCGGATTTGGCGCCGGAAGCTGGAGGCGGGCGACCCATGAACGAGCTGCGACCGCCGGACGATTTCGATTCGGGGATCTGGGACCGCGTCGAGGCGGCCGTCGACCGCTTCGAGATCCGCTGGAACCAGAGCGACGAGGAGCAAAAGCCGCAGATCCGGGAGTACCTCCAGGGGACCAACGAGCCGGAAACCACGCTGATGCTCTTCCGCCTGCTCCGCTCGGAGGTGGACCTGCGCAATCGCGCCGGCAACAAGCCTCGCCGGAGCGACTACCTGGGCCTCTTCCCGGAGCACGTCTCGGTCGTCAACGCCGTGTTCGGCGCAGTCCCCACGGTCTCGTTCCGGCAGCAAGTCGACGAGGCAACGCCGGGCCGCGGCGCGGAGCACGGGTTGGAGCACGGCGTCGAGCAGCGTGCGGAGCCCGACGCCGATGCCCGACTCGCCGCGTCAACCGGCGACGAGCCCCAAGAGGTCCTCCGGTTCGGCGACTACGAGCTTCTGGGCGAGCTGGGCCGGGGCGCGGGGGGCGTGGTCTACAAGGCCCGCCAGGTGAGCCTCAACCGCACCGTGGCCCTGAAGATCATCCTCGCCGGGCAGTTGGCCGGCGAGACCGACGTTAAGCGTTTCCGCTCGGAGGCCGAGGCCGCGGCCAACCTGGATCACCCCCACATCGTCCCGGTCTACGAGGTGGGCCAGTACGGCGGCCAGCACTACTTCACGATGGGTTTCGTCGAGGGTCAGAGCCTCGCCGAGCGCGTGGCCTCCGGCCCGCTGCCACCCAGGCGCGCGGCCGTGCTGTTGAAGGCCGTGGCCGAGGCCATGCAGTACGCCCATCGGAAGGGCATAGTCCACCGCGACATGAAACCGTCGAACATCCTGCTCGACGCGGCGGGGCGGCCGCGGGTGACCGACTTCGGCCTGGCCAAGAGGCCGGGCAGCTCCGATCTGACGAAGACCGGCGAGATCGTGGGCACGCCGAGCTTCATGTCGCCGGAACAGGCCGAGGGGCGCCAGGAGGCGGTCGGTCCGGCCACCGACGTCTATTCGCTGGGGGCCACGCTCTACGAGGTGCTGACCGGCAGGCCGCCTTTCCGGGCAGACACGCCGCTGGAGACGGTCTGGCAGGTTTGCCGGGCCGAGCCGGCCCGGCCCAGCCTGCTCAACCCGCGCGTGCCCGCCGATCTCGACACGATCTGCCTAAAGTGTCTGGAAAAGCAACGTCAGAAGCGTTACCGCTCGGCCGGGGAGCTGGCCGACGACCTGGGCCGGTTTCTCGACAACCGGCCGATCCTGGCCCGGCCCCCCGGCCGGCTCGAACGGGCCGTGAAGTGGGCCCGGCGCCAGCCCGCCGTCGCCGCGCTGGTTGGCGTGATTGCCCTCTCGACGGCCGCGGCCGTCGTGGCGGGCCTCGTTTACAACGCCTCGTTGCAGAAGGTCAACGTCGAGCTGGAGCGTTCGCTTGACGAGACCCGGCAGGCCAAATCGGAGGCCGACGAACAGCGCGAGGCCGCGCTGCAAAGCGCCCGGCAAGAGGCGGCCGCCAAGCAGCAGGCCGAGCTTCGGCGCCGCAGTGCCCAGGAGCGGCTCGTGCGCCATCACGTCTCGCGGGGCCGGGAGCGCCTCGACGCCGGCGACCTGCTCGGCTCGCTGCCCTGGTTCGCGGCCGCGCTGAAGGAGGACCCGCAGAACCCGATCCACCGCGTGCGCCTGGGCGCCGTGTTGGGCCAATCCCCGAAGCTCGCGCGCCTCTGGTTCCACGCCGAGAAGGTCAGCTCGATCGCGTTCAGCCCCGACGGCCGCCTGGTTTTGAGTGCTGGCGACGACGGCTCGGCCCGGCTCTGGGACATCGGCACCGGGGCCCCGGCGTGCCCGCCGCTGCTGCACGACGCCGCGGTGAAACGCGCGGCCTTCAGCCCCGACGGCCGGTTCGTGCTCACCACTTGCGCCGACGGGGCTGCCCGCGTGTGGCAAACCGCCACGGGCGAGCGGGTCGGCGAGCCGATCCGGCCCCATTACCCACTCAGCTACGCCGCGTTCAGCCCCGACGGCCGGCACGTGGTCACTTGCAGCGGGGTGAAAGATAGACCCCAAGAGATGCGGACCATGCAGACGCCCGGGCCCATGCGGACCATGACCGTGCCGGGGCCCATGCGAACCATGTCCATACCCGACGGCCGGGGCGGGGTGACCACGATCCAGGTCCCCGGCCCGCCGCAAACCATCTCGATGCCCGGCACGCCGCAGCAGATTTCCATCCCCGAGACCCCGGTCGGGCTGGCCGAGGTGTGGGACTTGGCCACCGGCAGGGCGCTCGGCGAGGCGATGCACGCCCGCGGCTGGATCAACCACGCGGCCTTCAGCCCCGACGGCCGGCGCGTGGCCACGGCGGGCGGCGAGGCCATGGGCAGCAGCGAGGCCTGCGTGTGGGACGCCCGTTCCGGCGAGCCCATCACGCCCCCGATGCTCCACCCGCTCGAGGTCAACCGCGTGGCCTTCAGCCCTGACGGCCGGCGCGTGGTCACGGCCAGCGGCGGCGGCGAGGTGGCCCGCGGCGGCGAGGCCATCCTCTGGGACGCCGAGACCGGCAAGGCGTTGTCCGATCCCCTGGCCCACGGCGACGCGGTGATCGACGCGGCCTTCAGCCCCGACGGCCGGCGCGTGGTCACGGCCAGCGCCGACGGCACGGCCCGAGTATGGGACGCCACGAGCGGCGAGATGGTCCTGGCGCCGTTCAGGCACGACGATCGGCTTTCGACGGCCTCGTTCAGCGCCGACGGGCGCCGCGTGCTCACGGCCGGCTGGGACGGCACGGCGCGGGTGTGGGACGCGGCCTCGGGCGAGCCGCTCGGCGCGCCGCTGGCCCACGGCGGTTCGGTGCTCGACGCCGCGTTCGATCCGGCGGGCCGCCGCGTGGCCACGGCGACCGCGTCGGGGGCCGTGCGGGTCTGGGACTTAAGCCCGTCCGCGGAAGGTTGCCTGGTGTTAAACCACGAAAACCCCGTAAGCCGCGCGGCGTTTGGCGCCGGCGGGCGGCACCTCTTCACCACCAGCGGCGGCCTCGCGGCCACGGTCTATAGCAGCCGCGACAAGTCGGTCAAACGCGAGGGGGTGAGCGCCTCCGAGCTGTCGGCCTGGGACCTGGCGCGGGGCGAACGGGTCTGGCACGAGAAGCTCGACGGCCCGTTCATTGCGACCCAATCCGGCGCCAGCGCGTCGCCCCCCGTGCTGCAGGTCAGCCCGGACGGCAAGTGCGTCGCCGTGCCGGGCGGGGACACGCCGCGCCGCGCCGCGGCGCTGAGGATCAGGCTCTGGGAGGTCGAGAGCGGCAAGCCCGTCGAGCTGAGCTTGGAAGGCAACCCGGGCTGGAAGCACTTCGCGTTCCTGCCGGGCCGCCGGTGCTGTGCGGTCGGCGTTACACAACCCAGCCGGGCCGAGGCCAGCGCGAACGTCCGCGTGTGGGACGTGCTGGCGGGCAAGCCGGCCGGGCCGGCTGGGGAAGTCGAGGGCCGGTTTGCGTGCGCGGCGCTCAGCCCCGCAGGCGACCGGCTCGCGGTCGTGGCGTTGACCAACCCGCACGGGGCCGATTGGCAGGTACGCGTCTGGGACCTGGGCACGGGCGAACTGCTCTCGACGTGGGCGTCGCCGCAAGCCCGTGAGGCGGCACGTCGCGCGGAAACGGACGCGACTTCGCTCGGCACGCCTCCGGCGCCCCCGGGCCACGTTTTGTTCACCGCTGACGGGAGCAAAGTGGTCGTCGTGGCCGCGGTCGCTCTGTTCGACGAGGGGGATCGGCCCCACGGCGAAGCGACCGTGTGGGACGCTGCCGGCGCCCGGTTCCTGGCCCGGCTCGTACACCGCGGCACGATCACCGATGTCGCTTCGAGCCCGTCGGGCGACCGGATTGTCACGGCCAGCGTCGATCGGACCGCCCGGGTGTGGGACGCGGCCACCGGCGAGCCGCTCACGCCGCCGCTGGTGCACTCCCACGTGGTCCACTCGGCGTCGTTCGGCCCGGGCGGGGCCATGCTCGTGACGGCGGCCGCCGACTGGACGGCGCGGGTGTGGGACGCCGCGTCGGGCGAGCCGGTTACCCCGCCGCTGAAGCACGGCGACCAGGTCCTTCACGCGGCGTTCGACCGGGGCGGGAGCCGCGTGGTCACGGCGTGCCTCGACGGGAGGGCCCGGGTCTGGGACCTCTCGCCCGACGAGCGTTCTGTGGACGATCTGGCCGACGTTGCCGCGCTCTTGTCCGCCCACCGGATCGACGCCACCGGCGGCTGCACGCCGGTGGACGCGAAAACCCTTGAGCAGCTTCGGCAGCGGCTCCGCTGAACGGGCAGGCGTCGCGTCACTCGAACCCGTAGTCGGGGTTCGCGGTGTCGAAGTCCTCGTCGCCCAAGCCCCGGTCGGGCTTGACGTCGACGTAGGTGTATTTCTCGACCAGCTCGGGCTTCTCGTCCTTCTTGCCCGACCAGTCGTATGCCTCGTAACGCACCAACAGGCCCAGCTCCTTGTCCAGAAAGAGCCGCATCAGCCGGATGGGCGAGCCCTCGTCGGGCGGCATCCGGGCGATCGTGACGGCGCGGCACTCGCGCCCGTCGATGGCCGCGTCGTCGAAGAGGCGCACGTCGGCCTCGGTCTCGCCCCGCTCGGCCGCCTCTTCGACGCCGCTTGCGATCCGCTCGGCCAGGTTGAGCATCCCGATGCTGGTGATGGGGTATTTTTGCCCCCTCATGGCGGTCCAGCCCTCGGGGTCGAGCGAGAGGGTGCCCAGCAGCCCTTCGAGGCCGACGCCGTGTGCCCACATCTCGCCGTCGTTCTGCCCCTCGACGTAGATGACCTCCTGCCCCTTGCTTCCCTCCGGCAGCTCGAAGAGCAGATAGACGCTAAACGGCTCGTGGCGGATTTTCAGGAACATCTTCTGTTCGTCGCCCAGCTCGCCGTCGAGCCGCTCGTGCTTGAGCATAACCGCCGAATAGTCCTCGAGCTTCGCCGCCGCCGCCCGGGCCTCGCTCAACAGCCCGAGCAACTCCTCCCTCGACAGCTTCACGTACTCCCCTTCCCCCACCCGCACCCCCGCATCCGGCAGCGCCGGCATCCCCGTCCCGCCCCCACGATTCCAGTACACCCCCGCCGCGACAACGCCCGCCAGCAGCAGGGCGGCGAGGATCAGGCGCTTCGTGGGCTTGGACCGGGGGCTTGTTGATGTTTTCATGCGGCCTTCCTGCGCGAGGGAGGGGTCTTTCGCTCCGCCGGGCTGCTGTGTCCGGTTCGCACGCGTGGACGCATTCGGCAAATCGTTTGCTCGGCTAAGCCCCTTCCGGTAGTCAATCGCCGCAAGACTCGCTTCAATGTACTCTTCATATTCGCCGTCGGTCATCTCTTCCCGAGCGCGACCGCCTGATTGAACAGCCACATCGATTGCGAGGATGCCGGAAAGATGCCCAAGCCCTGCAGTACGATTTGTCCATTCGATGCCGTCGTAATTCGCTTCTTGGAAGACAAACGGAAGCAAGGATAGTTGACGATGTTCCAGAGGATCCGTAGGGAAGCCCGCTTGTCGTAGCGCATCCTGCAAGTGAAGCAAGGCATGTCGGCGTGTCGCTGCCACAGGGCCGCCAGTGGGTGTCAGACGAGACGCTTCGTTGTTGATCAACTCGATTACATCGTCGACCGAGAGTGGCATGTGCCTTGTGGTGTAAGAAGTCTCTCGGTATTACGTCGCGCATCCTCGATTCTCGCCTCATAAGGTGATGCCTGTCAAGGGCTTCCTCCCCCGACCCCCGCCGGCTTGTCCGGCGGGTGAAGGAGTTTGGCGGCGAGGCGGGCGGCCCTGCGCTCGCCGCCCAAACTCCCGCCCCTGCCGGGCAAGCCGGCAGGGGACGTTCTCGTAGTGGGGCTTCGTTCTCCCCGTCAAACTCTGGTCCCTGCCGGACAAGCCGGGAGGGGACGACCTCGGGACGGGGCGCGCGCGGCGTATGGGCGCAGTGGTTCGGACCTGGTAAGCTGAGGCCGTTGGGGAGGAACGCACCACGAGCCGAAAATAGGGGGAGAGAGTTGAGCGTTCAGCCGCTTTACAGAGCGGAACACCTCAGGCCCTCGTACAAGCTCCGCTACGGCTGGACCGGGTGGCCTTCGGCAGGGACGTCCTTTCCCGCCGAGCTGGAATCGGTTGCGCGGGAGCTGACCGATGCGTGGGAAGGGGACGGGCTGCGTCTGCTGCGATCGCGGTTCGCGGTGCGGGAGGCCCAATTGACCTTCAGCGTCAAGCCGCACGTCTCGCCGGTCCTCTTCACCGCGCGGGTCAAGGGACGGCTTCAGCACGGTTGCCGGCAGCGGGGCGTGGGCGTGCGGTTCAGCCGCAAGATGGCCATGCGCTCGATCGGCGAAAACCGCAGGGAGGACGTCGAGGCTTACATCGAAGGCCAGGTCGGCAAGGAGCCGCTGGCCGATCCGAGATTCGCGGATCTTCTCAGGCAATTCACCGTGGTTTGCGAGCGGGTCGATCTCTCGCGGCCCACCGAAACGCGAAGCGGCCGGTACTGGTACAACCTGCACGTGGTGCTCGTGACCGAGGCACGCTACCGCATCGGCGACCCGGCGCGGCTCGGCCGGATTCGAGATACCTGTTTCCGTGTTGCGGAGAAGAAGGGGCACGCCATCTCGCGGCTTTCCGTCATGCCGGACCATCTTCACATCGCCTTGCGCGGCACCATCGACCACAGCCCGGAGGATATCGTCCTCGCGTTGATGAACAACCTGGCCTACGCGCTGGGCCAGATTCGTTGGTGGCGTCGCGGCTACTACGCGGGTACGTTCAGCGAATATGATATGGGCGCCGTGCGTCGAGCGAGCGGAGAAGGCGCCAGGAGAACCACGTAACTCGACCCCCGCGGGCTTGTCCCGCGGGTGGATGAGGAGGCGAGAGGGCGGCCCTCGCCGTCAAACTCCCGCTCCTGCCGGACGAGCCGGCAGGGGGCGCGTTGGTGGCGGCGGGCCGTTCTCGCCGCCAAACTCTCGCCCCTGCCGGACGAGCCGGCAGGGGGCATGTTCTTATGGGGGCTGTTCGCACCACAAAGCCTCTCACCCCTCCTCCACCACCCGCAGGCCCATCAGGTCGGCCACGTGGCGGGCGCCTTGGAGGTGGTCGCGGTAGAAGACGACGCGGTGCAGCGGGGCATCGTGTCGCCTTCGAGCACGCCGCCGCCCCAGTTGCGGACCGTCTTGGCCGAGTCGCCCAGCTCGGTGACCACCAAGCGCTCGGCCGGGTACCCAACCTGGGGGTTGCGTACGCGCGTATGGCGGAAGTAGACTGTTCTTGTTCTTTCTCGGCTGCAAGCGGCTTCCGCGCGGACGCTGCCCGAACTGTCGGGGAGACCTGTCCATGAATATCCACGCCGCCCGCCGCTACCGTCGACGGCCCTCGTCTATTTCGCGTTCGACTCCGGCCGCGCGCCGTGGCGGGCCGGCTTCCGGCTTCCGGCGTCTCGCCATGGAGCATCTCGAAGAACGTCGCCTGCTGGAGTTCAGCCCCCTGGGCGGACCGGCGGTCTTGGGGGGTGGTGACCCTGTGATCCAGGGAGCGTCCCTGCCCACTGTCTACGAGCAGTACCTCGTCGAGCTGCTCAACCGTGCCCGGGCCAATCCCTCGGCCGAAGCGGCGCTTTTCGGGATCGATCTGAACGAGGGGCTGCCGGCGGGGACGATCTCGGCCGATCCGAAGCCCCCGCTGGCGATCAATCTGTACCTGACCGACGCCGCCCAGGGGCACAGTCAGTGGATGCTCGACAACGACGTCTTCGACCACGACGAGCCCGGCCCCGTCGGCCCGGGCGACCGAATGGAAAACGCCGGCTACGTGTTTACTTCCCCCTGGGGCTGGTCCGAAAACATCGCCTGGAACGGAACCACCGGCACGCTCGATCAGCTCCAGTCCGTCGCTGATGCCCATGAACAACTGGTCGTCGACGCGGGTTATCCTCAGCGGGCGCACCGCCAGCACCTGATGGACGAACAGATGCGGGAGGTGGGCCCGGGCGTGCGATTCGGCCAGTTCACGCACAACAGCACCACCTACAACGCGGTCATGGTCACCGAGGACTTCGCCTACTCGGGCAGCGACGTGTTTCTCTGCGGCGTGGTCTACGACGATCGCCTGGTGCTCGACGACGATTTCTACACGCCGGGCGAAGGTCTCGGCGGTGTGACGATTGCCGCCACCCGGGCCGACGGCGCCCAGTTCAGCACGACCACTTGGTCCTGCGGCGGGTACTCGCTGGCCGTGCCGCCGGGGACGTATCGGGTGGTCGCCTGGGGCGGCTCGCTGGGGGGCGTCGTGGTCCACGAGGGCGTGGTCATCGGTACGGAAAACGTCAAACGCGACGCCACGCCCGAAATGGCCTTGGCCGTGGACCCCTTCGAAATGGCCGTGGCCGCGGACCTCGACGGCAACGGGCAGGACGACCTCGTCGTCGATCTCGGGCACGCGGCCGGAGTGTGGGTATGGAAGAACAACGCGAGTTGGCAGAAGCTCCACGGGCTGAGCGCCGAGTGCATGGCCGCCGGTGACCTCGACGACAACGGCCGGGACGAGCTGATCGTCGGCTTCGGAGGGCCCCACGGGCTTTGGGCGTGGGAGAACGACACCGCCTGGCAGAAGCTCCACGACGCCACTCCCGAGTCGATGGTCGCGGGCGACCTGGACAATAGCGGCCGGGACGACGTGGTCCTCGATTTCGGCGTCTCCCGCGGCCTCTGGATATGGAAGAACGACACGAGCTGGGAGAAGCTCCACGGGCTGAGCCCGGAGTGCATGGCCGCGGGCGATCTGGACGGCAGCGGCCGGGACGACGTGGTGATCGATTTCGGCAGCTCGCTCGGCCTCTGGGCATGGGTCAACGACGCGAGCTGGCAAAAGCTGCACGGTACGAGTCCCGAACTGATGGCCGCGGGGGATTTCGACGGCAACGGCCAGGACGACGTGGCCATCGATTTCGGCGATCCGGCCGGCCTCTGGACGTGGAAGAACAACGCAGCCTGGGAAAAGCTGCACGGCGTAAGCCCCGCAATCTTGGCCACGGCTGATCTGGCCGCCAGCCCCCAGGACCAGTTGCTCGCCGGGTTCGGGGCTTCCAGCGGGCTCTGGGTTTGGGACCAGGGCGGCGGCTGGGACAAGCTCGACAGCCTCAGCCCCGAGTTTGCGGTTGCAGGCGATCTGAACGGCAACGGCCAGGACGACATGACTTTTGACTTCAGCGACCCCCAGGGCCTTTGGGTGCTCGAGTACAGCACCGATTGGGAGGAGCTCCACACCGCGAGCCCCGAGCTGATGGTCACGGGCGACCTGGACAACAGCGGCAAGGATGAAGCGATCATTGGTTTCGGGGGCACACGCGGCCTCTGGAAACGCCAAAACGACGCGAGCTGGCAGAAGCTCCACGGGCTCAGCCCGGAGTGCATGGCCGCCGGCGATCTCGATGGCAACGGCCGGGACGACGTGATCATCGGTTTCGGGGCGTCGTTTGGTCTCTGGGTGTGGGACAACGACACGAACTGGCGAAAGCTCCACGGGGTGAGCCCCGAGTTGATCGTCACCGGCGACCTGGACAACAACGGCCAGGACGAGGTGATCATTGACTTCGGCGGGACACGCGGCCTCTGGGTGTGGAAGAACAACGGCGCCTGGGAGAAGATCCAGAACGTGAGCCCGGAGTGCATGGCCACCGGCGATCTGGACGGCGGCGGCCGAGACGACGTGGTCATCGGTTTCGGCGGCACCTACGGCCTTTGGCTGTGGAAGAACGATGCAACCTGGGAAAAGCTGCACGGCGTGACCCCCGACTCGATCGTCACCGCGGACATCGACGGCAACGGCCGAGACGAGGCGGTCGTCGATTTCGGCGGTTCGGGCGGCCTCTACTTCCGGGATACCGTCACGGGATGGCACTTGCTCCACGCCCAGAGCCCTCAAGTGATGACCGTGGGCGATCTGGACGCCAACGGCCAGGACGAGGTGCTGGCCGGTTTCGACAGTCCCGAGGTCTTCCGCGTGTGGAAAAACAACACGAGCTGGGAGAAGCTCGTCGGCTTGTGTCCCGAGTCGGCCGCCACCGGCGACTTGGACGGCAATGGTCGGGACGACGTGCTGGTCGACCTGGGCGGTCTCGGCGGCCTTTGGACGGTGTACAACGACAGTCGATGGTGGCGGCTTCTCACGCCCGGGCCCTGGCCTAGTCCCGGTCCGTCGCCGGGCCCTCTGGCGTGCCCACAGAACGAGACTTCGCCCGGGCGACCGCTGTCGGCAGCGCATGACGCCGTCTTCAACGAGGGTTTCAGCGACGTGGAGAAGCAGGGGCGGCTCTCCGGGCTCGGCGCGGACTGGCTCGGCGAGTTGCGCCCCTGCGACTCGGCCGCCCGGCGCGGCGACCCTCAGAGCCCGGTCGAAGAACGGCTGGAAGAGCTGCTCGTCGGCTGGGGGCTGTAGGCGCAACCCGCGACGCAACCCCTTGCAGCGTAATCAGTTAGGGGTCGCGGCTTCGCCCGGCGCTTCGCCGAGTATCCCAGCGATCGCCGCGGGCCTCGGGCCGGGCCGACGTGCCGGCACTTCGGGAGGGCCTCCCCCCTCGGCCGACCCCCGACGCCCCGGCCGGCCGTGGAGCGCCAGGTGCCCCTCCAATTGCTTGACAAGGGGGTCGCCTCTGCGTATTGTGGTCAGCAGAACATCGGGGGCGTGAGTCCCGCGCACCCTGCACCGGGGAGACACCATGAGAGGTTGGATCGCATACCCTGCGGCTTTGCTCATCGCGCTCTGCTGCCGGTCCGACGCCGCGGGCTGGGTCAGCACGGCGCTGCTCCACGAGTTCGCCGGGGGGGCTGACGACGGACGCTATGCCCTGGGAAACCTCGCCATCAGCGGTTCAACCGTCTACGGGATGACGGTGCAGGGAGGGGACTACAACCGAGGCACCGTTTTTTCCTTGCGCGTGGACACCCGGGCCTTCTCCTTGCTGCACGAGTTCTTCGGCGGGATCTCCGACGGCGCTCAGCCGTACGGCAGCCTGACCCGCCTCGGCTCGACCCTGTACGGTACGACGTACGGCGGCGGCAACTTCAACTACGGAACGGTCTTCTCGATGGGGACGGGCGGCGGCGGTTTCACGCTGGTGCACGAGTTCCTCGGCGGGCTCGGCGACGGCGCGGCGCCCACCGGAAACCTGACCCCCGGCGGCTCGACCCTGTACGGCATGAGCACCACGGGCGGCCTCTACAACGCGGGCACGATCTTCTCCGTCGGCACCAACGGCAGCAACCACACGATCTTGCACCACTTCGCCGGCGGGACCTCCGACGGCGGCACGCCGCGCGGGAGCCTTCTCTTGAGCGGCTCGACCCTCTATGGCATGACCTCGGAAGGCGGCGCCAACGGCGGCGGCACGATCTTCGCTGTCGCCACCAACGGCGGCGGCTACAGGTTGCTGCACGAGTTCGCGGGCGGGACGGACGACGGGGCTGAGCCGATCTACGGCGCGCTGGCGATCAACGGGTCGAACCTCTACGGCATGACCTCGAGCGGGGGCGATTACAGCGCCGGCACGATCTTCTCCATCGCTACCGACGGCAGCGACTTCACGCTGCTGCACGAGTTCACCGGCGGGGCCGACGACGGGGCTTTGCCCCAGGGCGGTCTGCTCCTGGACGCCACGACTTCCACTTTCTACGGGCTGACCGAGCGCGGGGGCGATGACGACTTGGGCACCTTCTTCTCCATCGAGATGGACGGCAGCAACTTCACGCTGCTGCACGACTTCGCCGGCGGAGCCGACGACGGCGCATACCCGGCCGGCGATCTGCTGCTCCGCAACGGGAGGGTGTACGGGATGACTCGGGCCGGCGGCGACTACGACCGCGGGACGGTCTTCACCGCCCCCACGCCCGAACCCACCACGCTGACTCTGCTGCTGGTGGCAGCCCTGGTCGCAATCTGCCACGCGAGGCTCCGGCGGCGCTGACACGCTGGAGAAGGCAGCGACACGCCTCAGGCGAGCACCGACCGGCCGCGCGCCGCTTCGCCATCCGCCGAGGGCTGACTAGGTAGGACGTCGCGGCGCTTTCTGTGTGTATCTTGCACCCTCCGCGATCGTCTCGTTCGGCCGCGGGACGCCAGGATTTCTTCGTACACCGCCAGCACCTGCTCCACATTGCGGTCCAGCGGGTGTCTAAGCGCCGTCCGCCGGGCGGCGGCGCCTAGCTCGAAACGGCGCGAGTCGTCGAACAGGGCCTGCATGGTGCCGGCCAGCTCGTCGACGTTGGTCGGGTCGCGCAGCAAGAGGGCGTCGGTCTCGTGCTCAAGCAGCTCCGCCACGCCGTTTAGGCGCGAAGTGACCACCGGCAGCCCGCTGGCCGCCGCCTCGAGCACCACCAGGCTGCACGTGTCGTACGTGGTCGGGTGGACGTACAGATCGGCCGCCGCGTAGTAGGGGACCGGGTCGTCGACCGGGCCGATGAAGTCGACCAGTCGCCCCACGCCCAGGCGCGCCGCCCTAAGCCGCCAGCGCCACAGCCGCTTGCCGCCGACCACGACCAGCCGCACCGGGCGCGGCCCGCGGCCGAACCGCTGCATGGCCCGAAGCATCGTGGGCACCCCTTTGAGTCGGAAGTTGTGCGCCACGATCAGCGCCAGCACCGTGTCGTCGTCGATGCCCAGGCCGCGGCGGAGCGACGCCCGGTACCGCCCGCGGTGCTCGGGCGAGAATCGCTCGACGTCCACCCCGTTGTAGACCACGCGGATCCGCTCCTCCGGCACCCGGTGAAAACGCCGGAAGTCCTCGGCCACCGACTGCGAGAGCGCCAGCATGATCTGGCCGTGGTCGGCGTACTGCCGGGCCATCAGGGCCCGGTACCTCCGGTGCCGCGGCAAGAGGACGTTCAGCCCGCGCTTCAGCTCGCGCAGCCCCGGCCGCATCAGCGAGAGCTTCCGCTCGGTAATCGAATGCCAGGAGCCGCCGTGCGGGTGGAACACGTCGCAGTGCCAGCCCGCCCCCATGTCGTGGATCACGTCCAGGGCCAGCGAGCTGAGCTTGGCTTGGGCTTCCTCGGCGAACCTAAGCGGCGTCTCCGCCCCGTCGATGCGGTGGGGGACGACCGGCGCCGACCTGCCGCCGCCGCCGAACATCCTGGCAACCACGTGGACCTCGTGGCCACGGGCCGCCAGACGCTCGGCAAAGCGCACCGACCACTGCTCCAGGCCGCCGCGCCGTGGGTCGAAGTGCTGAAGTACCAGGCCGACACGCATGCAATCGCCCTTCGAGCTACACCTTTTCCCCGTAGGACGGACCGGAGGTCCGTCCTACGCCGCCCGGCTCTTGCGCTCCTGTTCGAGCAGCCGCACCGCGGCGGCGTAAACCGTCTCCACGTCCAAGTCCCTCATGCAACGATGGTGCCCTAGCGGGCATACCCGCTTGCCGCAGCCCGCACAGTCCAGGTCCAAGATCAGGCGTTCGGCCCGCTGGGTGGGGTTGTAGCTCTGCTCGGGCAGGAAGGGGCCGTGGAGCCCGACCAGCGGTTTGTCCAGGGCCGCGGCCACGTGTTTCGGGCCGCTGTCGGTCGAGACCATCAGCCCGCCGCGACGGATGCAGGCCTTGGCCGTGCCCAGGCCGAGCGGCTGATCGGCCATGGAAAACACCCGCTCGGCCCCGCTTTGTTGGACGATATCCCGGGCGACCTCGCGTTCGCCGGGACCGCACATCACCAGCACGTCGCGATCCAGGCGCTGGACGACCAGCCGGGCCAGGCGCGCGAAATGCTCGACCGGCCAGAGCTTCGCCCCGCCGTAGGCCCCGCTGCAATTGAGCATCACCACCCGGCCGTCGTCGCGCAGCCCCAGGCGCTTCCACACCAGGTCGGCCGACCGTTCGTCCTCCGCGGTCGTGGCCAATTCGAGGCGCGGCGACTCGGGCGGACAGCCCACGGCCTCGGCCAGCGCCAGATAGGTGAAAACCACCGGGGCAACCGCCGGGCGCCGGCCCTCGCGCTTGGGCTCGAGCCGGTCGGTCAAGAGCGGCCCCCGGCCGTAGCGCACGTAGCCCACGCGGCGCGGAATTCCCGCCAGGCGCGCGACCAGCGCCGTGCGCAGCGAGTTGGTCAGTAGCACCGCCATGTCGAACCGCTCGCGCCGCATGCGCCGGGCCAGTGCCCAACTCCGCAGGCGCCGGTCCCTCGCCCGGGGATCAAAGAACCACTGTTCCGTAAGCCAATCCGTGCCGCCAAGCACCTCGGCCAGGTAGGGACGCATGATCCCCACCAGCTTGGCCTCGGGCCCGAAGTGCTTGCGCATCGCCCTCAGCGTGGACGTGGCCATGGCCAGGTCGCCGAGCCAGTTGGGCAAGAAGAGGGCGATCTTCATCGGGGCGAGTGGTTTGGGACCTCGAATCTGGTAAACTGGGCAACCCACGAAACGCAGGCAGACCACGACCCTCCCCGGCCACACCGGGAATCGGGCGGAGGATACCGTTGCCCGGCCGTGGGGCCAATAGCAGTTGAGCGGTGTGCGCGTGAGCATGTTGAAGTACAGCCTTCAGGCTGCCCGGCCCGGATTATTCACCAGGTGCTCGTAGTGACCCGATTCATCGGGTCCGAACCGCCTGAATAGGTCAAAGACCGCATGAATGCGGTCACTACAAACGGGTGGTGAATAAAACGGGGCAGGCGCTTGCTGGCTCATTCATGGCAGGCTAGAGCCTGGACTCTAACGGGTTGACGCCGGGTATAACCGCGGTTATACTTATAGCATGAAGACCGCGATTTCCATTCCCGACCCCGTGTTTCAGGCCGCCGAGGAGGCCGCCCGGCGACTCTCCATGTCCCGCAGCGAACTGTATACAAAGGCCGTGGCCGAATACGTGGCGAAGAACTGCCGCGGGGACGTCACGGAAGGGCTCAACGAGGTGTACGGCGACGGGCCCTCGTCCCTGGACCCCGCCGTGGCCGAAATGCAGCGTCTCTCGCTCGGGGCGTCGCCATGGTGATCCGCCGCGGAGAAATCTGGTGGGCCTCGCTGCCCGAGCCGCGGGGCTCGGAGCCGGGCTACTCCCGCCCCGTGCTGATCGTCCAATCCGACGACTTCAACCGCAGCCGCATCGGCACGGTGATCGCCGCGGTGATTACCTCGAACACCCGGCTGGCCGAGGCCCCGGGAAACGTCCTGCTGGCCCGTAAGGTCTCCGGCCTGCCCAAGAAGTCGGTGGTGAACGTGTCGCAACTGGTCACTCTGGACAGGACCTTCTTGCGGGAAAGGGTGAAGAAGCTGGCCACGCGCGAGTTCGCCGAAGTCGAGAAAGGGCTCCGGCTGGTGCTCTCGCTGGCATAGTCCGGAGTAGCTCTGGCGGCTGGGACGTTGTCGGCATTTGGAGGACGTGTGGCATGATAGCTGCACTGATTCGATTCGTCGGCGAGGCGATTCGAGCGGGGCTTGTCCTCGCCGCGTCGATCGGCGCAGGATTGTTGGTGGCAATCTGGACCGCAGACAGCTTCGGCCTCGAACCGCTCGTCTGGCTGCTCCTCTCCTGCGCTAGCGGGGTCTTCGTCGCCGTCGTGATCTTCCGAAGCGAGCGTTCCTTCTACCGTGACGCGGCCGGTTCTGACGAAGCCCTGGTGGTGCATTATTTGGACGACAAGACGGAGAACAACAACTAAGCTGCCGCCCTGCGGAGAAGAGGCTGAGCTGAGGCAACGCATCCCCAGGGCTGACGCCCTGGGCTATTGACTCTCGCCCCTCCGGGGCGGGCTCTCGGCTTTCCGGGGCGGGCAGAACGGATCGAATAGCGCCTGCAGCCGGCGCTCAAGGGCCTCTCGCCCGCCGAGGATCTCCAGGCCAACGGCCACCGCCCACAGCGGCGTCTCGCCCAAACGGTCCACGGACAGCTTGACCAGGTCCTTGTGCGTGCAGAGCACGGCGGCCGGGGCGAGTTCTTCTGTCCAGCGGGTCAGCGAAGCGACGTCGGCGGCGGTATAGCGGTGGTGGTCGGGGAACTCGCGGAAGGCGGCGAGCTGGTAGCCGCAGCCCTCGAGCGTGTGGCGGAAGCCGGCAGGGTTGCCGATGCCCGAGAAGGCGGCGACCGGCTGGCCGCGGAGCGAATCGAACGGGGCCTCGGCGCCGGTCGAGCTCAGGAGACAGCGGGGGGCGTGGGCGGATTCGATCGTGGCGGCGCTCGGGGCGTAGCGGGCGACGGTCTGGAAGATGTCGTTGCGCCGCTGGGGCGGGAGCATGTCGGCGCGGGAGAGGGCCACCACGTCGGCCCGGCGCAGCCCGGCCAGCGGCTCGCGGAGCGTGCCCCGGGGAAAGACGTGGCCGAACCCGAACGGCTCCAGGGCGTCGACGAGCACCAGGTCCAAGTCGCGGTGGATCCGCCGGTGCTGGAAGGCGTCGTCCAGCACGATCACCTGCGAGCCCAGCTCTTCGACGGCCCGGCGCGCGGCGGCCACGCGGTCCGGGTCCTGGAGTTGGGACACGTCGGCGAGCTTCTGCGTAAGCTCGAGGGCCTCGTCGTTGCGCGAGCCCGCCTTGGCACCGTAGCCGCGGCTTACCACGGCGATGCGCACGCCGCGTGTGCAGAACCACCGGGCGATCCACTCGACCATGGGGGTTTTGCCCGTGCCGCCGAGCGTGAGGTTGCCCACGCTGACCACGGGCACGCCGACCCGATGGACCGCGGCCGCCCCGGTGTCGTAGCGGCGGTTGCGCCAGCGCATGGCCAGGGCGTAGGGCCCCTCGGCCGCGCGCAGCGCGAGCCGCATAAGCGCCGCGGTGGGCCCGCGGCGGCGGCCGCTTACCAGGTCGCGGAACTGGGAGGGGTTGAGCAAGGGTCCGGGCAGCGCGGGGAATGGGACGCCTTCGCAGACTGCGACTCCGGGAGCATCCTATCCGAAACGCACGGGCACGGCGACGTCAATTGCCGGGGGCCGAAATGTAGGACGGACTTCCAGTCCGTCGTCTCCTTTAGCACGGACTTCCAGTCCGCCATCTCCCGTGCGACGGACTGGGAGTCCGTCCTACGGGGTTGCGGGGCCATCCCGGCCGGGCGATAATTGCCGGCGCGATGTGGCCGGAGCAGAACCCCCGCCCCAAGCCCTCGGAGGTCCGCCATGAACCGTCGCCCTCGTCAATCGGTTCGGACCGCAGCGATCGCGGCCGCGTGTCTGGCGGGGATCGCCGTGCTGGCCGGCTGCGAACCCTCGGCCCAGGACGTGCGCCGCCAGGCCGTCGCGGTGATGAACCAGGGCGTGAAGCTCGCCAAGCAGCAGAAATACCAGGAGGCCGTCGGCCAGCTCGAGGAGGCCCTGCGCCTCGACCCGGGGCTAGCCGAGGCCCACTATCATCTCGGCTCGGTGCACGAGGCCCTGGGCGAAGCGACCAAGGCCGTCGAGGAGTACACCGAGGCCATTCGCATCAAGCCCGACTACGCCGACGCCTTCAACGAGCGGGCAAACGTCTACTACGCCCTGGGCGACCTGGATCGGGCGATCGCCGACTTCACGGCCGTGGTGAGCCTGGAGCCCAACGCCGCCGACGCGCTGTACAACCGCGGCTGCGTACACCTCCAGCGGGGCAACGTCGACATGGCCATCGCCGACCTCGGCGAAGTGATCCGCATAAACCCCAACGACGCCGATGCCTACCGCGCCCGCGCCTCGGCCCACCAAGCCAAGGGCGACCCCCCCGCGGCCCAAGCCGACCTGGCTCGGGCGGAGGAGCTTCAAGCGGCTGCGCAGTCGCCAACGGGGAACCCACCGTAGTGGCGCCTTGCTGTTGACTCTGCCAGTTGGGTGCCAGTGGCGGCTTGTCCGCCACTGCCGGGGCAAGGGCAGACAAGCTGCCCATGGCACCCATAGCGTCAACAGAAATGAGGTGCTCGTCCGATCACTCGAACACCACGCTAGCCACGGGATCGGGTCGGAGCACGAAGATCACGTAGGCGCCGTCCCGCTGCAAAACAAGGGCGCCGCCGTCGGGCAACGTGGCCGTTGCCGGGCTGCCGAGACGCTCGGATTCGAGCGAGACGCTCACTTCGGCGGGCTCGTAACCGGAGCCGCCGCCGGTGCGGTCGATTAGGTGCAGCACTCGCTGCTCGCCGACCTCGGTGAGGATGAAGCGGTAACGGTCCGTCGTGCCGTCGGGGCAGCGGAGCGTGGGTCCGCCGATGGCGAGCTGCCTCAGTGCGGCCCAGAAGGGAAGGTTGCGTCGCACGGCCCCCTCGGACGTGGCCACCAGGATCGCCTCGCCCTCGCCGTACCGGTTGCGCACGATCGCCGGGGGGCCCTCGTCATCGTCGATGCGTGCCAGTAGCTCGGCCCCGGACAGCTCGATGTCGAGGGCCAAGAGCGGGAAACCGACCGGAGCGCCCTCGATCGCCGCGCGCAGTTCGGGCGTGGCCGCCAGCTCGACCGACGCCACACGGTTCGTCGACACGTCGCGGCCGTCCGCGTCCAACAACCGGATGGCCTCCACGTCGGCGTATTGCCGGTCCTCGCCCTGGTACAGCTCTCGCAGGATCTTCACACGAACCCTGTCCGTACGAATGGCCTGGTCCAGCGCGGCGGAAATCAGCCGCTTCTCGGCCCCGCGCACCGACCCCGCCACGCGCCATTCGGACCCGTCGGGCACCTCGACGTCGACGTCGGTCACCAGGTACGGGCCCGAGCGGCTGACCAGTTCGACCTTGGCCACCCGGGCGGGTTCGGGCAGGATGATCTCGGCCCAGTGGGGCATGGGCGTACCGCCGGAAGCCCAAGCCGTGGCCACCTCGTCGAGGACGTGCTCGGCTCTGAAGTCCGGGGAATACTCCGAGTCGACTTTCACCAGGGTCCGGCCGGACTGGGCCGTAAGCGCCAGCTCGCCGCGGCACCGCGCGCCGAAGACATCGCCCAGTGCATAGCCCTCACGCCGGTTGCCCTGCTCGTCGAGCATCGTGGCATGGCCGAAGGCGATCAGCCGGCCGCCCGCGCGCACGTATTGCCGAAGCTCTTCGGCGTGGGCATCGTCGAGCAGGGCCCGCTCCGGAACGACGATCGCCCGAAAGCCCCCCAGCGACTCCGGCCACGTGCTGCCCCGCTTGGTGGTGCAGAGCAGCCGGCTGAACGCGCCGGACCGGGCCAGCGCATCGCTTAGGGCAAAGGCTTCATCCAGTGTATTGTGCTGCCGCGCAGGGTACTGTTTCCACAGCGTGTTGGAGGCAGCAAAGCCGGGCCCGCCCTCGGCCGGCGAGCCGAGCACGATGCCCACGTCGGCGTACGGCGTGGCCTCGGCCAGCAGGGACCGGACGCCCTGGAACCACGCGCCGACCTGCTTGGCCACTTCCAGGTCGCCCCCGAACGTGCCCGCGTGGTCCGGCGTGAGCGCGAAGTAGATGCTCGCCCCCTGGCAGACGCCCATGGCCGTGGCGGCGATCGCCTGTTTCGCGTTCATGCTCGGCGGCGGCGGGCCGCCCGAAAGCGGCGTGAACCAGGAGGTGTTCAACAGCAGACCGATTTCGGTCGGCATGGTGTTGAGCCACGCTCCCCGGGCAAGCTGCTCGATGCGCCCGATCTGGTGCCCTTCGTTGCTGCCGTAGTCCAGCCGGCTGCCTACCCATTTCGACCAAGGGCCGGCCCGGAGGTTCGCCGCGGCGCTGCCGTTGGCGGTCCACACGCAGTGCGGCTGGTGCTCGGCCGCGATGGCCCGGACCTCGTCCAGGTAATCGGCCAGGGTGCGGAGCGGAAACTCGGCCCGCTCCTCGGCCGTGGCCCGGTCCAGCGTCTTGCCGTAGGTCTTCTCGAACGCCTTGGGGACCCACTCGCTGGTAGATTCCAGCCCACGGTCGCGGAAGATGTCGAGCCACATACCGTCGATCCGCCGGTACTGAGTCATCAGCTCGCGGACCTGCCGGATCGAAACCTCCCGGAAAGGCGAATGGAGCGTTTGCACCCGGGTGGGCCAGCGGGGGCTGAAGACCAGCGGCCTGCCGCGGCGGTCGACGAGCGACCACTTGTCGAACTCCGGGTTGCCGTCGGTCAAGGCGTTGAAGTACAGCACCAGCGGCAGCTTGCGGCGCTGGCAAACATCGGCCAGCTCGCCGACGAAGTCCCGTTCGGTCTTGAAACCGGTGGTCTTCGTGTCGTGGAACACGAAGCCGTCGATCCACTTGTCGTAGAAGATCAGGTACGAAGCCCCGGCCTCTTGGAATTGGGCCACCCAGCGGTCGGCGTCGAAGCGGTTGCCCAGCCCCTCGGCCCACTGCTTAAGGGTGTAAGGGCTAAGCGGCTCGTAGATGAAGCCGGTCATCACGGCCAGCTTGGGCGAGCGGTCGTACCACGTCGGCCCGGGCTCGGCCCCCGCCGCCGTGCACGCGGCGGCCGCCGCGAAGGCAATCAGGACGGCCGCGTGGAAGATACGCACCATGTTGTGTCACTCCTCCTTCGACTTGCCGGGCCAGGACCAGGTCTTCAGGTCGTCGCTCCACGCCAGTGCCATGCTCGCCGCCCCGTGGGCCGGGGGGATCGCGGGATCACGGGGCACCGCGCCGTGAAAGAACATCACGAACTTACCCACGCGGGGCTCGGCCGTCAGGTCGACGACCGTGGCGGCCGTCAGCCGGCCTTGGGCCCAGGGCCAGTCCTTCTGCCCCAGCAGCAGGAGTTGTTCGTCATCGCCCCACTCGGCGAGATCTCGCGACGACTTCACGCCGATGCCGTTTCCGGGCGAATGAAACATGACGTAGCGCCCGTCGCGCCGCAGGATGGTGACGTTCTCGCCGGCGTGACGATGTCCTACGTAGGTCCAGGTCTTCAAATCGCGGGACCAGGACATGCTCACGCCCTTCTGCTTGTAGAAGCACCACCACTTGCCCGGCTCGTCGGCGTCCTCGATCAGGAACGGATCGATCATCCGCCCCATCGCCTCGACCGGGACGCCCGGCCCTTTGACCGCCAGCAGCTCGGGCTTCGACCAATGCGCGAGGTCCTCGCTGCGCATGATCCAGATACGCGAGCTGTGGTTGCCGAAGGTTTCGCCGTTGGGTGTGGGATAGGTTTGCAGGCACATGACCCAGCGGCCTTCAAAGCGGATCACGTTGCCGGGGCTGGAGTAGTTCAGGCGCCGGTCGCGCGGCGTGAGGGGTTCCGGCCGCGTCCACTCGACCAGGTCGCGGCTCTTGCTGTAGGCCGTCATGTTGTAGTAGCCGCCGTCGTCGTCTGCCGCCTCGGAGAGCGTGAAGTACAAGTGGAAGGTGCCCTCGTGGTAGACCACGGCCGGATCGCGGTAGGCGAGCTTGCGACCGCCGCGGAAGATGATCGGCGAGCGCAGGGCCGACCAGTCGACGGGCTCGGCCGCCTTACCGGCGGCTGCGAGGCCGGTGGCGAAGACGAGCAGCAGCACCAGCGAGATTTTCCCCATCGTGCGCCCCGCCGTTTAACTCTCAGGGGATGCGCCAAACCCTCAGCGCCGACACTACGGTACACTTCACGAGGCATTCAAGCGCGCCCAGATTTCCTGCAACGTCCGGCCGCCCGCCTGCCGGCGGCGGCGATCGAGCTCCTCATCGCTGATCTGGGCATTGGCCCAGTCATAGAGGAGACGGCAGTACAGCTTCTCAGAGAAAAAATGCCCCAGCTTCTCGCCGGATCGGTCCACCAACTCGACCTCGTCCGCGCCACGAAGTTCCGCGCCCAACGCTTCATCAAGCTCGACTCTGGTCATCTCATCTAACGAAAGAGAGACGTGGTCCGTCTTGTGCCGGGCACCCTTCCTTTCGCGCGATTCTAGGCCGCTTCCACCGCCGTGTCAATCACAACGACAGCGGCTCCACGGCCAACTGCCGCTCGTGGCGCGTCAGCTCGTACATGTCCGCAAGAAGCTGCACGTCGCAGGGACGCTGGGTCACGTTGCGGCGCTTGAACATCCGCGCTTGCGTGGCGGCCATCACCTCGACCGGGGCCGTGGTCGACTACGCAGTGCTCGCCCAGCCCGGCCCCCTCGGCCGCGAACACCCCGTCAGCGATCTCCCGGTAGCTGCCCCGGGCCAGCCGGTCCTCCAGGTTGGACGCGAGGATGCTCAGATGGTAACGCACCAGATCGTGGGCATACTCGAACAGCGGCAGCTCGATCTCCGCCGCCGGAAGCCCCAGGCCCTCCAGCCAGGCGCCCACGTTCTCGCATCCCAGTGCCTCGGCCGGGCTCGGCCGGTCGGTTCTTACCAGGGCCGCCGCCACGCTGCTGCCTAGCGGCCCGTGCCGGCCGTGACCAGCGACGCTGAGTCGGCCGTTGATGCTGGGGGCGGTTCACGCCCCCCCTGTGGACGGGCAGCCCTCCGTATGCCCAGCCCTCACTAAGACCACCTAAAGGAGGGGGCACACCCCTAATTGCCAGGGCCCGCAGCTTCGCATAGGGTAACTACGGGCAGAGCGGCGCCCCGACCCACGCGGCTTCGGGGGCACTGGTCAAGCGCCCCGTGCCGTCCAGCTCACGTCTGTGACTTGTGCGAGCGTATCCCCGATGCCCGCTGTGGCCAGCAACGTGGCCTTCGGTGAAGTGGGGCATGACTGGATGATTTCCAGGGCGCCTGTGGAAGTGACGGCGTCCCTGCTCAGTAGGATCATTGGCCCGGCCCCGACACCTTCTGCGAGGAAGCGCCGAACCACCCGTCCCGAAGGCCTCAGGGCTTGCCTTCCCGACCGCTCTCGTGGCGGCCGGCGCCGACCGGTAGATTTTGTATCCGGATGCATGGCTTTCGGACTCGCTGTCTACGCCTCGCAGGCCGGATTACTCCGACCCACGCAAGACTCGCTTCCGGTTGCTGGTCAGGCCCTACCGGATGGGCTTTCCACCCACAAGATTCCGATGAAAGGTTTCAGATCCGCTTCCCACATCTCATCCTCCTTTCCCAAGCTTCTTGGCGCAACGGGGGCGACCGACGCGAGTTGCGCCGGGACACGACGGCCGCGTTTCACCCCGCCAATGGGTGGTCTCTCGGCGTGCCCCACGAGACCGATGAGCGCGGGCCGCTCAGGGGCAGACTGAGGCGTACGCCACCGGTTCCGTCGGCTCACGGCGTCGCCAGCAGCTTCTCCACGGCGGCCCGGGCTGGCGCGATCGTCGTTGAAAAGCGAGCGTCCTTACCCAAGAGGTTACTCCTCGGCCGGTGGAGCCCAGCCAGGCAGGCCCGCTTCTGCGTAAACGCCCACTTCGTGCGCGGGGCCGAAGACCGTTTCCTGTACGTTGGGACCGCTGACGCTCATCAATTGGCGCGCCTCCAGCGGCTCTAAGCCCACTAACCGCAGAGGCTTGCGGTTGCCGCTCTTGCTTTGTGGACGGGTGCAGCGTCGTCCAAGTCTGCTACGGACGCTCTTCCCCATTCGTCCCAAAATGGTTGCCAGGCTATACATCGTTCTTCTTCCCCCTTTTCAGTAAGGATTACCGGGGTTCGCGGAAGCATGGACACGACGAGTCTCGCTGTGCGAACAACTACGGGCGGGAATGCCGCTGTGACTCGACTGCCGAAAAGAACCCGGCGGCGGCCGGGATCAAAAGGGAAAGAAAGCGATCCACGTCGCACTTGTTGACACGAGAGGAGCTTGAATCGTGCCGGCCCACCGAACCCTGTTGGCAAGGCCGCCCAGGGCGCGGTAGAATCATGTCAGCCGTGATTGCGGAGGGAGATCAGCGTGGCCAGGGTCTGTCGCCCGCACTCGGTGATAAACGACAACCCGGGGGTGTTCTCCGCAATTGTGATGGGGGCCCCATCGATGGACGAGCAGGGCTTTCAGTCCCGACTCAGCCGCATCGCCACCCGGTGGACGATGCTTCGCAAGGCTCACGGCCCCGTCGAGGACGACGTGCAAGCGGCGCAGGCCGCACTGTTCGAGCGTTATCAGCGCGCGATCTACGGCTATCTTGTCACATCGCTCCGCGACCACGACGCGGCCGACGAGGTGTTTCAGGAATTCGCCGTGAAGTTTCTCAGCGGAGGCTTTCGCCGCGCGGACCCGTCGCGAGGCCGGTTCCGCGACTACCTGAAGACCGCCATTATCCGGCTGATGGTCGACTACCGTCGGAAGCTCGCCAGAGAGAACCCCCATTTCGTCCCTGAGGCGCCCGAACTGGAAGCCCCGGCCGAGGAGGCCAACCCATCCGAGTCGTTCGACTCGGTGTGGCGGGATGAGCTGCTTACCCGCGCCTGGAAATCGCTCGAAGCCCACGAGCAGGAGACGGGTCAGCCGTACCACGCCGTGCTGCACTACCGCACGCAGCATCCGGACCAGTCGTCCGCCGAAATGGCCGAGGGTTTGACCGCGCAGCTCACGCCCGAGCGGCCCTACACGAGCGCCGCGGTTCGCAAGACGCTCCAAAGGGCCCGGGAAAAGTTCGCCGACCTGCTAATCGCCGAAGTGGCCGCTTCGCTGGAGACCGGCGAGCCGGACGCCATCGAGGAAGAGCTGATTGACCTGGGCCTTGTGCCCTATTGCCGTTCGGCGGTCCAGCGCCTGCGGGGCTGAACAACCGTGTTGCACTCCGGGAAAAAGGGGACGGGGCTGATTTGCCGGAACGGCCCGAAGAGTGCTTCGCATAAATCAGCCCCGTCCCCTTCTTCCTGCCCGTGCGGGTCCATTTAGGGGACTTCGTGGGCGAATGCCACGTCGGCGACGTGTTCGTATCGCTCCTGCAAGCGCTCGTGCAGCGATTCACGGCGCAGACCTCCGCGACTTAGAGGGGACGCCTACGGGGCCCTCAAAGCGGGTTTCGGGCCGGGAATATACCTCCGCAGGAGGGGCCGAACGCAACCGTTTCGCAACCGAATTCCGACGATCCGAGTGGGGCAATACGACGACTGACTCGGATCTTGCCGGCCTCAGCACCGGCCGCCTTCGCAACACCCGCATACAGTGAGGTTCGTCGCGGAGGAGTCTCCCGCGATGATGTCAGCAAGTCGTGCCCACCCGAGGGGCCGCCAGCACGGACGTCAACTTTGGCGTGTTGGAGACAGGAAGGATCATGCGCGAAGCCAGCTCCGGAGCGGCGTAGCGATCCGGAGCTGGGGAGCGGCTCTGAACGCGGTTCATGTCACCAGTCATAGCGGGCGAACAGATCGTTGATTGCCCGGGCGAGCGAGTTGTCGCGGGTCGTTTGCCGGGTGCTCGACTGGTTCGAGCCCAGAACGTCGTAGAGCCACGCGAAGCTGTCCTCGGGGTCTCCCGCACCGCCCGACCGCTGCCGGAGCACCGCATCGTGGGCCGCGGCCGACGTTGTATGGGTTCGGTCGAGGAATCCTTGCAGCGTGGGATAGCTGGGCGGCGGCACGTTCCGGGTGGCTCCGCCGATGGAGAGCACGCCGCCGTTGATCTCGTCGTAGGGGACGGGGCACAAGTAGGTGCTGCAGGTTGCGGCGTACACGTCGACTCCCGTGCCTTCCTCGATTCCCAGAGCCCGGTAGGGGACGGTGATTTGCCATCGCCTGGTGGCGAAGTTGCCGTCGACCAGGGTTTCGGCGCCGCGGATCATGTCCCCCGACGCGCCTACCACTTGGATGGCGGTGATTCCCGAGGCCCCTGAACCGGGGATTCCGCCGATGCACTCGCCGACGGCGTTGTAGATGCCCACGTAATGGGCGTGCTGGTCGGAGGCGTCCCACATGTAGCTGATCGAGGTCTCGGCGCCCATCACGGTGTGGCCCCACATGTTCTGGACCGCTTCGCCCGTGGCCGGGTCCTGGTCGAGGTCGAACAGGATCTGGGTCATGCCCGTGGCGGTCGTTCTCAGGTCGCTGTACTCGACCTCCAGCAGGATGCCTTCGTCGTAGCGGCAGGCCCGGATGCCGACCAGGTCGCCGTTGTCGGATTCGCCGCCGAACGCGTCGCCGGCCGGGTCGGTGATCGAGAACTCGGCCGCGTGGGGGACAAGATACGGCTCGAACGTCCGCTTCACGAAGTTGATCCCGCCCCCGTTGGGAGCGTAATCCATCTCGGAGAGGTCGCGGAGCCACGGCGTCATCGCGTGGGTGAGGACCACGGCGTCGTCGGTAACGGGCGGGAGCACGGAAAGCGGAATGGAGAACTCGACCCAGTTGTCCTGGTAGCGGAAGCCGGCGTCGCTGAAGTGGGAGCCCCAGAATGAGCTCAGGTCCACCAAGCTCGCGTCGCCCGTCTGCGGATCGACGACCGTGAGCGAGGCGGTGATGTGATCTCCCAGGAATCGGGGGCTGAGCGTGAAATCGAGGCTCGCATCCGCCCCGAAGGTCGGCCACGTGTGGGAGCCCTCGCTGAGGCAGGGGAGGCCGGTGAGGATGTCGCCGTCCAGATCGAGGTCGATCGTACCGAAGCAAACGTCGCTGAGCTGGTTGGGGCCGATCGGGTGGTTGAAGTGGCTCCGCAACACCAGGTGCTCGCCGGCCACTCCCAGCTCCACGCCCTTCAGGTCGACCGCCCGGCCCGCGTCGCCCGCGGGATCGCCCAGCCAGCTCAACGGCTGCAAGTTCAGCCCTTCGTTGTCGACGTGTACCTCACCCGTGCTCAGCCGAAGGTAGCCGGCGTTCGGAGCGCGGTCCCGTCCGCCCGACGCCATGTCCAACGAGCTGACCGCCGCGATCTCCAGGTTGTCGGCGTTCGCCGGCAGAAGGTGCTTGGGCAGCTCCACGTAGACGCTGTTGCCCTCGGCCCGGGCGTTCAGGTCGAAGTTGCCGTTGGGGCCGGAGTAGGACGCGACCGCGTGTCCGAACAGCGACACGTGAACGGTGATGACCGCTTCGGCGGCGTCCTTGCCGACGGGCGTCTGCCGGTTGCCGTCCATGTCGAGCAGAATGCTCGCGTGGACGTTCTCGACCACGCCGCCGAACAGGCTCTTGGCCTCGTCGGCGAAGGCGAGACGGAAGACCAGCTTCGAGGACGTTTCGGTTACCGACATGCCGGTCATGTCGGCGAAGCAGCAGCCGTTGTAGGCGTCGCCCACCGGGTCCTGGAGGCGAACCTCCGCCGCGGGGGCCGTCGGCTCCGTGGCCGGTGACCAGCCGGAGCCGGATGGCGGTGACAACAGGCCCGAGAGCCAGTCGCCGTTGACGCTCATCAGCTCCCGGCGTTCGAGCGATTCGAGCCGCTGCAACCGCGGTCGGGGCGATTTCTTTCCGCGGGGCTTGCGCCGCCGTTTCCGGTCCGAAGCATCCACGTTGACGAGTTGCGCGACACGGTCGAAGGCACGGTTGAGACCGAACATGGCTCTCCCCTTTCGTGTTCTCGGGGACTTGGGTAGGTGATGACTCGCTCCTCACCAGCAGATACGGGGGGCCTTCGGGCTGTGACACCAAAGCGAAAAAAAAAATGGCTCTTCCGGTTCTGGGTGCGAAACGCCCTGTTTCTTGTACGACGGCCTTGGAAGGCCGTCGTACACCTAGAACCGGAAGAGCCGAAAAAATGCTGCCGGCCAGCCTGCGCCGAGGAGACTCCCGTCGGGTGGACTTGCCGTAACCCTTTGTTGACAATAGAGTTCCGTCGGTCTCCAGGAATGAGGCAACGAGGTCTCCATCTCGTTGAGCGGCGGCCCCGGGCGCGATATGATTTCCTCGACGGGGGGCATCGGTGCAAGGCAGAGGAGAATCATCGGGCCCGGGCTCTGCGGCCCCCTCAGTTGGGTGGGTGAAACCGCCCGGACAAAAAGGGGAGGGGGCTGATTTGCCGGAGCGGCCCGCAGGGTGCTTCGCACAAATTGGCCCCGTCCCCTTTTTCGTTGCCCGCGCCCATCACGCCATCCGACGGCTCACCGATGGACGAGCAGGTCCTCCAGTCCTGTCTGAGCCGCATCGCGACGCAGTGGACGGTGCTCCGCGACGCCCACGGCGTGGCTGAGGACGAAGTCCAGGCGGCCCAAACCGCGTTGTTCGAGCGGTATCAGCGGGCGATCTACGGTTACCTGGTCACGTCGCTTCGCAGCCACGACGCGGCGGACGAGGTGTTTCAGGAGTTTGCCCTGAAGTTTCTTCGGGGCGGCTTTCGGCGAGCGGACCCCTCGCGAGGCCGGTTCCGCGATTACCTGAAGACCGCCTTGATCCGCATGATGGGACTTTTGCCCTACTGCCGCTCGGCCGTTCGGCGGCGCCGGGGTCAAGGAGCTTGAGTAGCGGGACGTCAGTCATGGCCGGCAACTCACATAAGGGCACCGACGACGCCGAGCGGAATCTCACGCCCATGATCCCCCGAAGACGGTTTGAGACGCCGCCCGGGATCAGGAGAGACGGCGTGGCCCCCGGGGACCCCGAGACCCGTGGGAGCCGCCGCTTGAACGTCCGAGAGCTCGTCGACTACCTGATCGACAACGGGCTCCTTTCGGCCGGCGAGTTGCACGCCTCGTATGAGCACCTGTGCCCCGGTTCCGGCGACACCGAGGAACTCCTGCGCGAATTGGTCCGGTGCAATAAACTGACGGAGTTTCAAGCCCGGCTCATCTCCCAGGGAGACGCGCAACGCCTGGTTCTGGGCGAGTACGTGATCCTCAAGCCCATCGGCTCCGGCGGCATGGGGGAGGTCTACCAGGCCGAGCATCGCCGCATGAAGCGCGTCGTCGCCCTGAAGATGCTTCTACCGGAGGGCGTCAAACAGCGGGACGTGGCGGACCGTTTTCTGCGGGAAGCCCGGGTGGCGGCAAAGCTCAGCCACCCGAACATCGTGACGGCCTACGATGCCGGCGAGGTCAACGGCTTGCCCTTCTTGGTCATGGAGTACGTCGAAGGCACGGATCTGGCCGCCACGGTCCGCGCCGAGGGGCCGCTCCCGGTCGAAACGGCGCTGGATTACGTCCTCCAGGCCGCCCGCGGATTGGCGTACGCGCACGAACATGGAGTCATCCACCGGGACATCAAGCCACCCAACCTGCTGGTCGATCGGCAGGGGACGGTCAAGATCCTCGACATGGGCCTGGCCCGCCTCGCCATGTCCGCCGACGAGCGGTCCGTCACCGAACTGACGCAAAGCGGCATGCTGCTTGGCACGGTCGATTTTATGGCCCCGGAGCAGTTCGAGGGTGCCACGCGGGTCGACCCGCGGGCGGACGTCTACAGCCTCGGGTGTACGCTCGGCTACCTGCTGACTGGCCAGCCGGTTTATGACGGCGATTCGATGCTCCAGCGGATCATGGCCCATCGCGAGCAGCCGGTCCCCTCGCTGCGCCAGTCGCGGAGCGATGTGCCGAAAGCGTTGGATGACCTGTTCCAGCGAATGCTGGCCAAGCGCCCGGAGGATCGCCCGCAGTCGATGGAGCAGGTGATCAAGGCCCTTAACGCCTGCCGGGAGCGCCGAGAGAAGCTCAGTGAGACCACGGAGCGCAGGCCACGGCCGGCGGCCTCGACGCCGACCGCACGGAGCCGACGGCGGTGGGCCTTGCTCTGCGGCGTGGCGGCGGCGGGGCTCCTCGTCGCAGCCGTTGGGTTAATCGCTTGGCTGGCCTCGGCGAACGGGAATCACGTGCCGGCCGGCCCGCCCGAAGCCGCGGCGGAGGCCGTCCGGATTGCGGGCGAGGAGCAGGGTTCCGTCGCAAAGGCCCGCCAGGCGGATTGGCTTCCCCCGGAGCCGGACTGGTCGATCCCGGAAGGCGCGGAACTGGTCGGCATCGAGGTCCTGGGCGGCCGCGTGCATTACTACGACCGAATCGTGCGGCTGGCGCGCGAGCCGCGGGGCGAGACCTTGGCCGTCCACTTTCGCCTGATCCCTGACGGCAAGGAACCCTTCTATCTGATGGAGAACAAGGTCTGGAACCGTCTGTTCCGCGTGTTCGCCGAGGAGCGGCCCGAGTTGCTGGCAAGCTCGGACTGGCAACGAGGCGCCGTGGCGAACGGGCAGTTCCTCGGGATCGAAGGCGATCGCAACGGCCGGCTCCCCGTCGTGGGAGTGCCGGTTGAGGACGCCCATCGGTTCGCCGCGTGGCTCGGCGGTCGGCTCCCCACGATGGGACAGTGGGACAAGGCGGCGGGCCTGTACGGGAAGCCGGTCGGCACGACACGGAAAACCAACGGCGGGTCGTTCCGCCAACCCGGCGATGGTCCTCCGCGCGTGGCGATCGACCGCGAAATCGAGGGGCCGGAACCCGTTGACGAAACGGAAACCGACGACGTGGGCCCGTTTGGATGTCGCCAAATGGCGGGCAACGGCCTGGAGTTCACGCGGAACCTGTTCAGCGGCCGCACCGTTCCCGTGGACGACCCCCAGAACGACCACGTGCATCTGCGGGGCCGCAGCTATGACGACGTTGCCCCGCTGCGCTATCAAGACTTCGATGACCCGGGGTCGTTCGGGACCCAAGGCTATGGGGTCTCCGATCCACACATCGGTTTCCGGGTGGTCGTGGAGATCCCGAGTGCGGGTCGAGATGATTGAAGTCGTTGGACTGAAGGTGCAAGACGCAGACGACGGATACCAGCGATGAAAGCCCTCTGCTCACCAGCCGGCTCGGTTTCGCGGGACCGCAGCAAGACCGGGTTCCGCCCGCGTGTGGCTTGTTGCCCGGGGCTGCTGCTCGCCCTGGTCGCCGGAGGGGCGTTGGCCCGGGACGACGTGCTGCCGCCGGGCGATCGTTCGCCGGTTCTGCGGGTGGAGACGCACGGGCTGATCTCGAGGGTCAACGCGCTGGCCTTCCGCTCCGACGGCAGGACGCTCTACGCCGCGGGAAAGGACAAGGCGGTCTGGGCATGGCGGTGGGACGAAGCGACCGAACGGTTTCTCCCCGACCCCGAGGCGACTTTTCGGATTCCGCTGGGGCCGGGGTCCGCCGGAGTCATCGACGCGCTGGCCGTTTCGCCGGACGACCGCTGGCTCGCCGTCGGAGGCGTGGGAGTGGCTCGCCATCAGGCGGGCTTCTTCGACCGCGGGCGATACGTCGCCCCGCTGTCGGCCCTGTCGGATGAGATGGCCGCCGACCAGGGAATCATCTACGTGTTCGATACCGAGTCCCGCGCGGTGCGGCTGCTCCGAGGTCATCGCGGACCGGTGGCGGCGCTGACCTTCGTCCGGGCAGAAGCCGAAGGTGCGGCGCAGTTGGTCTCCGCAGCCGTGGAGCTCGACGAGCACAAACGACGGGTCGGCGCGGTCCGGGTGTGGGACGTCGAAAAGGGGCAGCCGATGGGCCGTCTCGGGGATCTCCCCGGCACGAACGTCCGGCCACGAATCTCGGCCTGGCGGGCGGAAGCCGACCCGGAACGGATTCGCGTCGCGATGGCCTTCAACGACAAGCTGGCCGACGCCCGCCAGGACGTCCTCCGCGTATGGCAGTGGGACGGGGAGCGGGGCTCCTTGGGCATCTGCACGAATCCGCTGACCGACGCTTGTGTCGCCTTGCCGCTTCGTGACCGTCTCTTGTCCGGGTCGCTTGGCGAGATTCAGTTGTGGACGATCCCGTCGGACGTGCAAACGCTGGATCGAGCTGGTTCGCTGGCGAAGACCCTCAGTCTTCCCGAGGATTGCTGGCCGGGCGAGATCGTGCCGCTCTGCTCGCGAGCCGACGGTCGGTTTGACTACGCCGCGGTGGCCGTGTGCAACCTGAAGCCACCCACGGCGCCGCATCTGCGGATCGTGCGAATCGAGCCGTGGGAGCTGCTGCCCTTCCGGATTCCGCTGCCCGATTCGCGGTCGATGCCGGCGCTGACCGCCGCTTCCCAGGGGGAGTTCCTCGCGGCTACCTCCACCGGCCACCGGGAGATTCGCGTGTATCGCACGGCCGACCTGTTGGCTGGCAGGGCTGAACCCCACCAGGTCCTGCGCGGCGGCGGCACGACCGTGCGCGAGCTCTCGTTCGTCAACAAGGACGGCCACCTCGGGCTGCGACTCGTCCCTGAAGACGCCGAGCTGGGCGGCCTGGTGCTCGACCTCTCCGCCAGTCGTCACAGCCGCGATCTCGCCGGTTGGCGCACGGTACCCGCCCGACCGGGCCGGTGGGAAGCCGCCCTGCACGCCCCTGGCGGCCGCGGTCCGACCCGAATCGCGATCGTGGATCCTGACGGAAAACGCCGGGAAATCACCCTGAGCCCGTTCAAACGAGTGACCGGCCACGCTATTTGCCCGCGAACGGACCGCTTGCCCACGGCGCTGCTGGCCGTGGCCTACGACGACCGCGGCCAGCAGGGGATCGACCTCTACGATGCGGAGGCCGGCATTCGGCTTCGTCGTCTCTCGGCCCATACCGAGCCGATCGTCGATCTGGCGTTTTCGGCCGACGGCCGTATGCTGGCCTCGACGGCCGAAGACCGCACGGTCAGCCTGTGGTGGATGGCCGATCTGCGGGAGACGCTGGTCGGCCGCCACGGGTGGCTGCACGGCCTGGAAGTCCGCTCCCCCGAAGGGAAGCTGACCGTCGCGGCCGTGCAACCGGCCGCGCAGCCGGCGCTGCGCGAGGGGCTGCGGCCCGGCGACGTCATCCGGGACGTTGTCGACGCAAGTGGCAAGACGCACCGGTTTCCGCACCGGACTGAGTTTTTCGAGTTCTTTTGGAACACCAAGCCGGGTGAAACCATCGCCCTGCGGACCGCCGACGCCGGCGGCCCGCGCTCGGTTGCGGTTCGCGTGGAGCAGGCCGTTGACCAGCGCCTGCCGCTCTGCTCCCTGTTCCTCTCGCACGATGCCCAGCGCAATGCGTGGTCCTGGATCGCCTGGAGCCCGCTCGGCCCTTACGAAGCGAGCGACCGGGCCGTCGAGAAGCTGCTCGGCTGGCACTTCAACACCGGGGATCCGGCGATTCCGGTGCGATTCGCCGGGGTCGACCAGTATCGCGAGAAGTTCTTCGGGCCGGGGTTGCTCGGGCGGCTGATCGAGGAAGGCGGCCCGCCGGCCGATTGGCCCCCCCTGGCCACGCCGCAGATGTCGCTCATCCTGCGGAACGGCCGCGGCGAGCCGATCGTGCCCGACGATCACCAACGGGCCGTCGTTCAGGATCGGCGGGTCGAAGCGCTGCTCCAGCTCACCGGACCGCCGGTGGAGCGCGTCGGTTCGGTCACCTGCCGGCTCGACGGCGACGCGCCGCTGACGATGGACCTTGCGAGGGATCGCCAAGCGACGTGGGTCGCCGACCTGTCGGCCCTCGATTGGAGGCCGGGCGACCATCGACTCGAAGCGACCCTGCGCACCCGCGAACAACGCCCCCGCGAGTACACGGCGACTCAACGGGTCCGTTTCGCGGGCGAAGCGGTGCCGCAACCGCGCCCCAACGCCCGGCCCGAAAACCCTCCCGGGGACGCGGCCCCCGCCACCGAAGCCGTACCCCTTCCCTTTCGCCGACCCGAAGGCGTGTCTGCCCCCGCGCGCATCGACATCCTCGGTTTGCCCGAGGAAACGACGCTGACGTCGCGGCACTTCGATCTGTCCTTCCGCGTCGATTCGACCCGGCCGCTGAAACGGACGGACCTGCGCTTGCAGAATCGATACCGGGAGTCGTTCGTGTTCCTGCCATTGCCGAAACCGGACGGGAGCGGGACGCTTCACTTCCGGCACGCCCTGGAGTTGGAGGAAGGGACGAATGAGCTTCAAGTCGTGGTCACCGATGACACCGGCAACCGGGCCGTCGCCGTTCGCAAGCTCTCCGTCGTGACCGAGCCCGCGCTGGCCTCCATCGATCGGGTGAAGTCCGGGCCGCGCGTGATCGTGCCGTCGCCCGGGCCACGCGGCGGGTTCGCCTTCGCGGAGTCCGCCCCCGAGGCGTCCGTCTTGATTTGCGGCCGCGTCTTCTCGCCGGAGGCCCGCCGGGCGCAGCAACCGGTGAGGCAGGTTGTCAAGGCTTGGGTCAACGGTTTCCTCCAGTCGGTCACGACGCTGGACCCCGGCGCGGAAGCCGACGGGGCGAAGCCCTTCCAGGTCGAAGTCGTCCTGAACCGAGCGAACGACAACCGGATCGAGATCGAGTTCCCCGGGTTGCCGCGCCAGGCGGGCAACCGTCTGGAGTTCGACCTCGATTGCCGGAAGCCCCAAACCGGGCAACGGCTCCATCTCGTGATGATCGGGTTCGGACTGAGCGACGAGGAGAAGCTGATGGAGCTGGCCCGGCGGGCTCTGCAAATCCGCGACGGGCGCACGCCGGTATTCTCCGAGGTCCGCACCTACGGGCCACTCGTCGGCCGCGTCCGGGCCACCCAGGTCAAGTACCAGCTCGAGCTGTTCCGAGCCGCCACACAGAACCGCTTTCGGGATCACTTGAACGACGTTCTGATGGTTTACTACTTTGGGCAGGAAGCCGACGCCGACGAGCGGTTCACCCTGGTGACAAGCGAGAACCGCCTGAATCCGGCTCTCGACGACGAGTCCCTGATAACCAGCGATTACCTTTCCGGCTTCCTGGGCCGGGTTCACGGCGCTCACCTGGTGCTACTGGACGTCGGGCGGCCTTCCTCGCTTGCCCGCGCGACCCACGTCCCGCTGGCCGACTTCCCGCAGCTCGGCATCCTCCGCAGCTCCTGGCTGGAGACGGAGATGGTGCCCGCCGATCGCAGCCTGCCGGTCGCCTTGGAGCACGCCCGGGAAGCGGCCCCCCAGGCAACCCGGCTCAACGAGCTGGTCGGGGAGCTTGCCGCGGTCTACACCGATCCCGGGTTGGGCTACAGCCGCTCGGCCCGGTTCAATGCCTCGGTACCGCCGGCCTTGGGAACCTTGGTGCTGGCGCCGCCTCGATGAGCGGCCATTGCCCATTTCCTCCAGCCCTCCCAGACAACGCGGGCGCGACCCGCATTCTTTGCGCAATCGGTAGGAATTCTGGCTTTCGCGCTGCTTTCCTGACGATCACAAGAAGCAAGACGCGCGCCTCTCGCCCAACCCGCGCTGCCGATTTCTCCGGACCAGTCTCCCAGACCTTCGAGAAAGGGCCCGAGCATGCTCTTTCGAGCGGGAATACCGTGGCAGGCGATGCTCGTGGCGGCGATGCTCGCCATTGCCAGCCCGGTGCTGGCCGGGCCGCCAGCACCGTCCGGTTGGCTCGAGGTGACCGACCTTGGCCCTCCAACGGCACCACTGCCCGAGACCCCCTCGTGGTGGGGAGAGCCTGCGCCCGTTGCCTTTCAGCCGGATCCAGTCCCGTACTCGCTCCAGGATGCCGCCCCGGACGCACCCCGCCCCGGGCCGTCTCAGGTGACTCCGCCCTTGCCTCCGCTCACGCCCCGGCTCCAGGTTCCGCCCGAACGCCAACCGCTTCTTTCCGAACCTCAGCCGCCGGCGCCTCAATCGCGCGCAGACGAGCCGCTGATCCGCCCGTTCGCGGACGTGGCCGCGGGGGCAGCCCTTTCGGCAATTGCATTCGGCGACACCTACGCACCCAACATGATGGGCGACTCGCTGGGTTCCACCCGCTCGGTTTCTTACTTCCTCACCCGGACCGGCCCCCTGCCCGGCGGATCGCCGTTCAGCCCGCCGGGCGAGATCGACGCCTCGGGGGCGGTCTATTTCCGTAACGCTAAGATCGCCGAGAACAACAGCCCGATCCCGCGCAACCGGGCAGCGTTCCGCTACAACCACTTCCACAACGCGATCGACATTACGGGCTATACGCTGGAGAACCCGGTCGTCGTCAACCAACTGCCAGGCACGGTGCCCGCCTTTTGGGACGGCGGTCCATACATTGGCCTGATTCCTATGCCCGTGGAGCTCGTCGGCGGTCCCTTCCCTCCCGTCGTCCAATTGCAGACGGTCAGCCGCAGCTACGACCTGGACCTGTTCACGTTCTCCGTCGAGAGCATGCTGGTCGACGAGCTGCTGTCGCTGGAGCTTCGTCTTCCTTTCAGCGCCACCTTGGCTTCGGACCTGGACCTGCCGACGGGCATCGCCACGGGGAGCGTCAGCAGTTGGTCGCCCGGGTTCGGGGTCTTCGACGTGACACCTACACCGGAGCTTACGCTAGGCCGCGAGGAGACCGAGTGGGGCGACGCAACGGTGATCCTCAAGGGATTGCTCAGCCGGTCCAAGAGCTTCGCCCTCTCCGGCGGTCTGGCGCTCGGTATGCCGACGGGGAAGGACACGAGCCTGGTGGTGACCGACTACCTCGGGCTGCTGTTCGACTTCACGCCGGCCGAGGTGGGCAGCGCGGTGCCGGGACCTCGGTGGGTCGACGTCGGCCTGGAGAACATGCGAACCCGGACTATCGAAATCGAAAACGAGACGTGGTACCTCTCGCCGTTCCTGGCGGCGGCCGCCGCCCCGACTCGCCGCGCGTTCTGGCAAGGTTTCCTGCAAGTGGAAGTGCCGCTCGGCCAGAACCACGTCACTTACGACCGTTCCTACAAGTTCGCGGACCCGTTCACCTTCAGCGAGTTCCTTTTCGGCTTCACCGACGTCCTGGACGACGTCCACGCGGAATTCGAGCTTCAGGAGCAGACGCTATTGCACTGCGACGTCGGCGGGGGGTACTGGTTCTACCTCAATCCCGGCGCCCGCAAGCTGCGCGGAATTGCCGGCCTGATTGAGCTGCATTACACCACGACGCTCAACAACGCCGACACGGTCCTGATCCCCGGCGAGCCGGCGGCGCTGCGAACCGTCGAGAGCATTCGTCAGCAGGCGGAAGTCTACCAGACGGAAAGCGGGGTCATCGGCAATACGGCCAACCGCCTGGATATCTTGAACCTGACCGCGGGGGCCACGTTCCTCGTGGGGAACCGGACCACCGTTGCCACCGGCCTTGTCCTGCCACTGCGCGACGGGCACGATAAGCTCTTCGATTGGGAATTCAACCTGCAGCTCAACTACTACTTCGGTCGGATGTAACGCTCCGCCGGCAGCCCAAGTCGCCCGGCCCCGCCGTGTCCAAGAGGCTCGCAACCGCGCCTCCCTCGGCCGAGCCAACGTACTGCCGCGCGGTTTGATGTGTGCCGCGCAGAGGCTCACAGTTTCAGCCAGGGACTTCGTTCCAACGGTGTCCCAACCACCCGAGTGCAGAGCGTTCCACCCTTCGGACTGCTTGTTCAGAAGGCGCGGCGGTCCGCCCCGCCGAATACTTGAAGCTCAGGTTGCTCGCGCGCGGAGGTTCACGACCGAAGCAAGAAACCGTAATTCGCCAAGTGCAGTCGGTGGAGACGGCCGACCGGCTGGCGGAACTCTTCGGGATGCGGCTGACGCGGCCGACACGCCGGAGAAGGCCGAACATGAGTACCACGGAGCGGTACTACCTTGGACGCGGAGGCGGTGTACCTGGTGCCCGTGTCGGAGGACGTCCTCCAGGCGGTCAGTTGACACGGTACTCTAGTGTATCTCTAATGTCGGGTCGATTCGGGGAGGAAAAAGGGGGGCCGCAAGCGAACGTAAAGCCTTGCGGCACCACGACTTAGCCGGAGTGGCGGAATGGCAGACGCGCTGGATTCAAAATCCAGTGGGCTTCGGCCCGTGTGGGTTCAACTCCCACCTCCGGTACTTGTTACGTGGCAAGGGTTTACGTCACATTTTCGCGGGGTGTGATTGGGGCCTCTTCGGGGCGAGTGTTGCCAAGAGTGTTGCCAAGGCTGCCCCCAAGCTACCGCGATGGGCCCGGCGTCGCCCGGCCGCTTCTCTTCGCTGCCACAGCCTACCGCCCCCCGGGCTGCCCAACCTGCCCATTCTGCGCCCGCACTTTCCGCCCGATTTTTCTTTCCCCCAGGTTGGGGGGATTTCCGACAGAAACCCCCCTCTTCTGGCGGATACTTCTGCCGATTTGCCCCCCCTAATGAGCCATTTTGGAAAATTTCTCGAATCCGGTGTCAGGAATGGGGTGGGAGCGGCTAATTAGTAGCGGAACTGGGGGGCAGGAAAATCTGGCCCCAAGGGAACTCACAAGAGATGGGTTCAACTTGGTGAGACAGAGGCGAAACGGCTCACAGGTAGGCTGTTCGGCCGGTCGTCCGACAAGCGCCGAACGGCTTGGTGACTCTAGTATAAGGAACCTTCACAATGACTCGACTCCCATTGTATCTGTCACTACTGCTCACTCTCTGCTGGCTTCCCGTCAGTGCAGACGGCGCCGTCGTTACCTGGGGCTCCGATTTCACGATCACGGCCCCCACAGATATTAGCAACCCCGCCGGGGGTAGTCTGATCTTCGCCGGCGATTTCAATACAACGGGCGACTTCGGACCCGGCGACGACATGATCAACGGAATCCTGTTCCAGCGCGTGGACGAAGATATTGCCGGCTTGCTCAACACCAACATCGACTCCGGCCCCTCCTACGACACCGGTTACTATCCCGGTAACACGGGAGACCCTGATCTGAACGCCCTGCTCGACAGCCACTCTTACCGAGTCGGCAACCCGACCACTGCGACGATTAGCCTGTTGAATCTGATTCCAGGAACGGGCTATCAGGTACAGCTCATCACGGTTGCGGATAACCGGGGATGCTGCGACAACCGCGTGTACGAACCGGATGACGGGCAAGGGAACTTCACCACGGGACTTCAATTGCGGCGCGGCAACTACGAATCGGTCATTGGGACCTTCACCGCTGATAACGCCACGCAGAACATCCTCCTTCGGTCCTTGAACAACGCCAGTGGCAACGACGATCCGGGTCTGTCGGGGATCGTGCTTTTTGAGGTGTCCACGATCATCCCCGAGCCCTCCACCTTCCTCGTCTGGTCCCTGCTCGCAGCGCTCGGTATCGGCTCGGCAGCGTATCGACGCAAGAGGTAGGTCGGCCCCGCAATCTCGAACCTCAGAGCCCCGTCGGTCCCTGCCGGTGGGGCTTTCTTGTGGCAAGGGCCCGTTGTAGCAGCAAACTACGTTGGGCCGATTTCCTGCTCTTGTTTCTCTGCCGGGGCGCCGTTGCCAGCGTGGTTTTCCCACAGCTCGTCGGCCAGTTCGTCGGCGTCGAGGGCCACGTAATAGCCCATCGTGGTCGTGATATTCCCGTGCCTCATAAGCCGCTGGAGAACCGCGGGCATAACCCGCCGGGCCCATCGGCTGCGGAAGCTCCGGCGTAGGTCGTGGGCACTCGCGGGCTTCCCGTCCGAATTGACCACCACGCCGGCCCGCTTGCCGATTCGGCTCACAATCCGCCCCACCTCTTGCCAATGGAGGGGCCGCCCGCTCCGGCCGGCCAGATTGAACACCCGGCCGTGCCGTTCGCCCTCGGGGGACCGAAGCGCGTTAGGGGCCGCTCCACTCGCAGACAAACCACCCCTCCGATGGGGGATATAGCGACAAAGAGACCTTGAGAGGAGACTTCGTATGATGCAGCTTGTGGAAGCCAATTACTCCCTGGGACTATGCCGGGACC